>Ga0209792_1000438_pt1 | contig 30962 bp, 30 predicted proteins | sample EBPBio142005_DNA_FD_185860 | JGI IMG/M metagenome (GOLD analysis project Ga0209792, IMG submission 185860) | Wastewater treatment Type I Accumulibacter community from EBPR Bioreactor in Madison, WI, USA - Reactor 1_6/14/2005_ DNA (SPAdes)... | ecosystem: Engineered > Bioreactor > EBPR >... | reverse complement strand
TGACGCAGGCCGACCGCATCCAGGTGCTGGGCGACGACAGTTCCGGCGAGGTCGAGCCGGTGCTGATCGGCGCCGACAACCGGCTCTGGGTCACGGTCGGCGCCGACCACACGGACCGCAAGGTCGAGAGCTATGGCATCGCCGTCTCCAAGCAGATGTGCGCCAAGCCGATCGGCCGCACCGCCTGGCGTTTCGAGGAAGTCGAGCCGCACTGGGACAGGCTAATGCTGCGCAGCTTCATCCAGGAAGACGGCAAGAAGGTCCTCTACCAGGAAGGGCCTCTTGCGAAGATCCGCGACCCGCGCGAGCTGATCTTCGGCTGGAGGGACGAGAAGCGCCTGCCCATGGGGGCCGTGATGTTCTGCGGCACCATGCCGGCCATCGGCGCCATCCGGCCCTCGCCGCGCTTCGAGATGGAGCTCGACGACCCCGTCCTCGGCCGCAAGATCAGCCACACCTACGAGATCGAGGCATTGCCGGTCATCTCCTGATCGGAGACGAAATCGACGATAACCGCCACGACGGCGGGATCGGCGAGCAGCCGATTGTGGCCGAGCCCGCGCGTCACGATCAGTTCCGCGGCCGGCAGCATGTGCGCCGACCGCGCCGCTTCGGCCACCGGCACCTGCCGGTCGGTCTGATCGTGGATCATCAACACAGGCATCTTCACTTTGCCGGCGACATGGCGAACGTCGAAATCGGCAGCCGGCCGGCCGACATGCTTCTCGACGGAAGCGATGAAGGCCCGCGCCCCGCGCTTCGAGAGGCCGACCGCCTTGGCGAACCGCTGCAACTCGCGCTTCAGCGACGACGGCGCCGAGACCAGAGCCACGCGACGCGCCCCGCCGCGACGGGCGATGGAGAACAGGCTCATGGCGCCTCCCATCGAGTGGCCGACGACCGCATGGACCGGCCCGATCCGGTCGAGCGTGCGTTCGATGGCGGCAATGAACTTCACGGCTGTCAGCTCGTCGCCCAGCGAGTCACCGTGAGCCGGCACGTCGAGCGCCACGACGGACAGGCTGCGCGCGCGCAGCGCCTCCAGGATCGCCCCGAACTGGGCGCGATTGCCCTCGAAGCCATGGACCAGCAGGACGGTGGAGATTGGCGGATCGCTGTCGCCCCAGCGCCACGCCACCAGCCCGTCGCCGAGATCGATTCGCTCGTCGGCGTCGGGGACGGCCAGCACCGGCGGCGGCCGCACATGGCGCCGCGGCGTCAGCATCATCCGCCGGAAGAACGGCGCGACCAGGCCGGGTACGACATAGCTTGCGGCAGCCAGGGCCGCGATGGGCAGAGGAAGCGTCGCCATGGCAAACTCCAGATAAGTGCACTTGCACTTATCTGCGCCCCCGCGCCGCACGTCTCAAACGAGCTTGCCTGCGAATTTACGTAACTTTTCTTCATGCATGGCTTGTCTGCAGACGCGGCCTTGCACGATCGGCACTGGTAAACGTACGTTCAGCGCCCTCGGGAGGATTCAGTGACGATCAAGGGCGCTTTCGACGGCATTACCGTACTCGACTTCACGCAGGGCATTGCGGGACCGCACGCCTCCATGCTGCTCGCGCTGCATGGCGCGGACGTCATCAAGATCGAACCGCCGGAAGGCGATTGGGGCCGCGCTCTGGGCGAGCTGAAGGGCGACCACTGCGCCCACTCCGTCGCGTTCAACCGCGGCAAGCGCTCGATCGCCCTCGATCTCAAATCGCCGGATGGCGCGGCCGTCGTGCAGAAGATTGCCGCCAAGGCCCATGTGATCATGGAAAGCTTCCGGCCCGGCGTGATCTCGCGGCTGGGCTTTGGCTACGAACAGATGAAGAAGCTGAACCCGAGCGTGATCTACTGCTCGGTATCGGGCTTCGGCCAGACCGGCCCCTACAGCAAGCGTCCCACGGTCGACGGGCTGATCCAGGCCTTCAGCGGCATGATGGTGATGAACAAGATGCCCGACGGCACGCCGTGGCGTCAGGGCATGATCGCCGTCGATGTCACCACCGGCCTCTACACCTTCCAGGCCCTGTCGACCGCCCTGATGCGCCAGTTCCGCTACAACGAGGGCTCCTACATCGATTCCAGCCTGATGAAGGCCGCCGCCGCCTTCCAGGGCGCCAAGCTGATGGAATGGGTCTTCTCCAAGGGGGCGCCGCCCGTGCTCTACATGCCGGCGGGCAGCTACAAGTCGAAGAACGGCTACATCATGGTGAGCGCCATGCGGCCGCACCATTTCCGTCTGCTGTTCGAGCTGATCGGCCGCGACGACATCGCCAACGATCCCGACCTGCAGAGCCACGAGGATCGCATCAAGAACGCGCCCAAGATCATCAAGGCGCTGAACGAGACGATGCCCAGCAAGACCACCGAGGAGTGGATCGCGATCCTGCAGCCCAAGGACGTGTTCTGCGAGCGGGTGAACAACTACCAGGACTATCTCGATCATCCGCACGTCAAGGAATCGGGCGCCCTCGACTGGATCGACCAGGACGGCTTCGGCCGCATGCCGGTCGCCAACATCGCGGGCCTGCCGCCAGCCTCGCAGCATGCGCCGCAGCAACACGCGCCGCATATCGGCGAGGACGGCCCGGATATCCTGCGCGAGCTGGGCTACAGCGCCGGCGACGTCGACGCGATGTTGGCGCGCGGTGGCGTGCGTGCGCCTGCGCCGGCCGTGAAGGCCGCGGACTGACTGTCGCCTCTCCATTCATATGGGGAGGGGCATGACTCGCCGGTTGACCTGGACCCCGTGAGCGAACGGGTCCTGGTCGTCGACAGAAGTCATCCGCCCCGTCACCAGACGCACTGCGTTGCCACAGGCGTGGCCATCGAGGTGCTGGGAAGTGCGCCATCACCAGGAGGACCGGCCGCGCCTGCGACTGTCCATCCGCAGGAACGCTTTTCGCCACGCTCCGCAATCGTTGCGGTAGGATTGCCACCCCTCCCCATCGAGGAAAGTCGCCAGAAATGCATATCGGCTTGATCGGCGGCATCGGTCCTGCCGCGACGGATTTCTACTACCGCGGCCTGATCGACCGGCACACCAAAGCCGGCACCACCCTCGACCTCACCATCGCCCATGCCGACGCGCGTCAGATGACGGGCAATCTTGCGATCAACGACACCAAGACCCAGGCCGACATCTTCGCGCGGCTCGTTCACCGGATGGCCGCCGCCGGCGCCGACGCGGCCGCGGTAACCTCGATGGGCGGGCACTTCTGCGTCAAGGACCTCGAAACGATCTCGCCGCTGCCTCTCGTCAACGCCATTCCCGTGGTGAACGAGGCTCTGCGCGCGCGTGGCCTCAAGCGGATCGGCATCATCGGTACGCGCAACGTCATGGAAAGCGGCCTCTATGGCGGCATCACCTCGGTCGAGGTGGTCCGTCCCGAGGGCGAGAAGCTGGGACAGGTTCACGATGCCTACGTGGCCATGGCCGTTCCCGGTCATGTGACGGAGGCGCAGCGCAGCCTGTTCTTCGAGATCGGCGCGGAGCTTTGCCGCGACCATGGCGCCGAGGCGATCGTGCTGGGCGGCACCGACCTCTTCCTGGCCTTCGCCGGCCAGGATCCGGGCTTCCCCGTCATCGACTGCGCCGACATCCATGTCGACGCAATCTACGCCAGGTCGACAGGCGGCTGACGAACAGAAGGCCGGCGGGCCTGCACTTCGAAGATCGCCACCGGCTGCGTCCTGCCCCTCACCACCACGGTGTCAACGGGGCGCAAAACATAGGTCTGAGGGTCGTCCAGCCGGTCCACAGCGAACTGCGAGACCAGCAAGGGCACACGATAGTCCTTGGTCAGGCTCTCCAGCCTGGCCGCAAGATTGACGGCATCCGAGATCACCGTGCCGTCCATGCGGTGCTGCTCGCCGATCGTGCCCATCATCAGGGAGCCGGAATTGAGGCCGATCCCGACGGCGACCGGCTCGGCGCCGGCCGCCCGCCGCGCCGCGTTGAAACGCTCGAGGGTCTCCAGCATCGCGAGGCCTGCGCGCACGCCGTCATCGGCCCTCTCGAACAGCGCCATGATGCCGTCGCCGATATACTTGTCGATGAAGCCGCCATGCCGGGCGATCACCGGCCCCATCTCCGCCAGATAGGCATTGATGAAGGCGAAGTTCTCGTCCGGCGACATCCGCTCGGACAGGGCGGTGAAGTTTCGGATGTCGGCGAACAGGATGGTCATGTCCTGACGCTTGTTGTCGCCGAGCACGACCGACCGGATGTTCGGCCGGCCGATCTTGGCAAGAAAGGCGCGCGGCACGAACCGCTCGATCGACAGGTTGGTTTCCTTGAGATCCGTGATGGTCGTCCGCACGGCGTCGCGCATGGACGTGAAGCTGCGCGCCAGCTGCCCGATCTCGTCGCGCCGCCCGACATTGGCGATCTGCTGCTCGAGATCGCCCTCCGCAATGGCGCCGGCTTCGCGCCGTAGGGTGAACAGCGGGTCGAGAACCTGCCGCTGCAGCAGCCGCGCGGCGAGCCAATAGATGAGCGGCAACATCAGGGCCAGCGCGACCATGGAGCTCACGACCACGTGGACGACCGCCTGGCGCGCAAGGCCGAGATCGAAGACCACCTTGCGGATCATCACCATCGCCCCTGGCCCATCGCCTTTGCCGTCCGGCCCGGCGGCCTTGAAGACACTGTACTGGGTTGCCAGCCGAGTGGACGCCTCGGGTGGCCGATAGTGGCCGGCATCGAGGACCTTCTCGGCGACGGCGGGATCGAGTTGTTCGCCGACATGGATCAGGGACCAGGCGCCTGTGCTGCTGACCAGGTAGACATTGACGTCGCGGACATAGGGATTGGAGTCCATGGCGTCGGCGAAGAGTTCCTCGAAGAAGTACCGGGCCATCCAGGCGAAATCGCTCTGCTGCAGCGTCTCGCGGACATCGGTCGAGGCTTCGATGATGTAGTCGCGGTCGGCCGGACCGAAGTAGCTGTAGGTCTTGAGCGTATGGGTCAACGCCGACAGATCGATGCCGACGCTCCACACGCTGCCGCTGCCCATCACCCTGTCGAGAAAGTCCGTGAGCCGGCCCTTGGGAAAGACCAGGCCGAGATCCGAAGGCAGATTGGTCTGGAACACCCGGTGGTCGCGGTCGATGAAGTAGAGGTGGCCGATCCCGTATCGGGTCGCCAGCGCGTCCATCTCGGCCGACGACAAAGTGCGCGGATCGCGGCCGGCCCGTTCGACGTCTGCTGCAATCTGCGGCAGCACCGTCTCCATATGCCGATGATTGCGCCGGTTCTCGCTCTGGAGCATGCGCTCGAACACGGCGAACCGCTCGCTGAGGCTCGCTTCGATCTTGCGCAGTTCTTCGGCCTGCGCGTCCGCGACCAGCCGATACATGGCCAGCGACGCCACGATCATCGTCGCGAAGCTCGCGATCACCAGCACCGCGAGCAGGAACAAACCGGCCTTGCGCTTCATCCCGACGCGAGCGCGCCTCCTTTAGCGCTTCTAGCTATTCTGCCAGAGTCTCGTCGTATAGGCGCTCTCGACATTGGCGTCGATCTGGGCCGCCACCTCGGCGCTCTCGCCGATGCGCGGGGCGATGATCTTGCCGAAGGAGATGCGGCCCGGCGCCGGCCACGCCTTGGGATCCCAGAGCTTGGCCCGCACGATCGAACGGGCACAGTGGAAGTAGCAGTGCTTGATGTGGACGCGGGTTGCCAGCAGCGCCGGCTTGCCGAGCGAACTCAGCGACGCCAGCAGATCGGCATCGTCGTAGATTTCGGCCGTCCCGGAGATGCGCAGCGTCTCGCCGGTCGCCGGCACCAGCGCGATGATGCCGATCTTGCCGGTCGCCAGGATATTGCCGAGGCCGAAGGCCAGATTGTTGCCGACCCGCTCGGGGATCAGGAGGGTCCGCGAGTCCTCGATGCGGATGAAACCCGGCTCGTCGCCTTTGGGCGAGACTTCGATCGTACCGTCGGCCGCCGTCGTACCGACCAGGGCGAACGGGCAGCGTTTCAGGAAGTCGATCGACTGCTCGTCCAGCGCATCGAGGATCTTGCTGCGCGTGGCGGGCCGCGGCTCGGCAATGATGCGGCGAAGATCTTCCGTCGAACTCAGGCGCGCCATGAGGCGGGGCTCCCTTTAAGAATCGTTTGCAGCACAATCGGCTACAAGGCGCCGGGTTTCAACCTCGCGCCTTATGGGGACTCTCCAGCGCATCCATGTTGGCGTAGAGTCGGCGCAGCGCACCCCTGAGTTGTTCTGCTTCGTTCGCCGAGAATCCCCGCAACGCCACCTTCTCATAGCGTTCGGCGATGGGCAGGAGCCGCCGGGTCAGGCGACGGCCCGCCGCGGTGACATGCAGGACGACGACGCGGGCATCGGCGGGATCGCGGCGGCGGACCACCAGCCTCTTCTTCTCCATGCTGTCGACCAGCCGCGTCAGCGTCGATACATCGATCGACGTCGTCGCCGAGAGATCGCCCATCCGCCGGCCGTCGCTTTCTCGCAGAGCGGCAAGAACACGCCAGATCTGCAAGGTGGCGCCCAGCGGGCGAACCTCTTCGCCGAACGCTGTCGCAATCCGCGCACCAGCGCGATTGAGCAGATAGGGCAGATAGGAGTCGAGCGGCCCCATCGGCTCAGCTCGCAAAGTGTGGCGCGATCTCGCGCATGAAACGCTCCATCTGCTCCTTCACCAGCGCGTGCGGCTTCCGCCCGTAGTTGAAATAGAGGATGACCTCGGCGACGCCAGCCGCCTCGACCTGTTTCAGTGTGTCGACGATATGCTGCGGGCTGCCGCACAGGATCGACTTGTCGGTCAGCTTCTCCGGCCGCATGTCGCGCAGGATGTTCACGATATCGACGAAGTACTTGTAGGTCGGCGGCACCTTCTCGCCCGACGACGAGGGGAAGGCCGCGACCAGGGCATCCTGGAAATAGCGCACCAGCGCTTCCTTGCCGTACTGCTCCTCTTCCGGCGTCGCGGCGATATGCACGAAGTAGGAGCACATGGCGCGCCGCATCGGCCGCTTGAAGCCTGTCTCGCAAGTCTCGCGATAGACACGCACGGCGTCGGCCAGAGAACCGTAGACCATGGCGGCCGCGAAGGGGGCATAGATCACGTTCCAGTCGTTCTTTGCCGCCAGTTCCATCGACGGCCGCGAGAAGCAGGCGACGTAAGGCCGGAGCGGGTTTTGTGCCGGCTTCGGCCGGACCTCGACATCCTTGAATTCGTAGAACTTGCCCTTGTGCGACCACTTGCCGGTTTCGGTCCAGGCCCGCCATACGATCTCGAGCCCCTCGGCGAACAGCTCGGCGGATTCTTCAAACGGCGCCTGGAACGGCTCGTACTCCTTGCGGTCGTAGCCGCGGCCGGCGGCGAAATCGACCCGGCCGCCGGAAAGAAGATCGAGCGTCGCCCATTCCTCGGCGACGTGCAGCGGATGGTGGACCGGCAGCAGCGTGACGGCCGGCGCCAGCCGCAACTTCGTCGTGGCGCCGGCGAGCTGCGCCAGCATGGCCAGCGGCGAGGCGTTGACACCCAGCAGATTGAAATGATGTTCGCCGATCCAGGCCGAGTTCAGCCCGACCTTCTCAGCCCACAGCGCCTCGGCATAGATATCCTTCAGGAAGTCTTCGGCCGTGCGCGTGTTTCCCGGATAGCGGTTGTCGCTCAGCGTGAAGTAGCCGAATTGCATGATCGCCTCCCGTTTCGGCGATCATCCGCTTCCCGCCATATATTTGCAAATGCAAATAATATGGTTTCTTTGAGATCATGCCCCCGCCGCCGGCGAGGCGACCTCCGAGAGCGACACGACCCAGTCGCGGAAAGCCTTGATCTTGCGACGCCGGATCGCCTCGGGCGGGTAGACGAGATAGTAGGCGAAGTCGGAAGACCGCTTGAACTCGAACGGCACGACGAGGCGGCCGGCCTTGAGATCGGGCTCGACCAGCGGGTTCCGGCCGAGCGCGACGCCCAGCCCGTCCATGGCGGCCTGATAGGTCGCGAGCGCAAAGTCGAAGGAGAGGCCGCGCGAGGCATCGACGCCCTTCACACCGGCCGCAGTCAACCAGACCTGCCAGTCGTCGGGGAAATTGATGCTGTGCAGGAGCGTGAAACGCTTGAGGTCGGCCGGCTTCTTGAGCCCGTTCGGTCCCTTGACCAGCGACGGCGCGCAGACCGGCATCACATCCTCGTCGACCAGCCGCTCCGCCACCAGATTCGGCCACTGCCCGCGGCCGTAGCGGATGCCGATATCGACGTCCTCGCGGGAGAACTCGACCAGCGACGTTCCGGTCGAGATCCGGACGTCGATCTCCGGATTGGCGCGCTGGAAGCCGCCCAGCCTCGGGACCAGCCACTTCATGGCGAAGGAAGAGGTGGTCGTTACCGTGAGGTGACCGCCGCGATCCTTCTGCAGAAGCTTCTCGGTGGCCTCGTTCAGCTGGTCGAACGCCGACCGCACGGCCGGCAGATAGGCCTGGCCCGCTTCCGACAACAGGAGAGAGCGATTGCGCCGCACGAATAATTTTAATCCGAGGCGTTGTTCGAGGCCCCTCACCTGATGGCTGATCGCCGCCTGGGTGACGCTCAATTCCTCGGCAGCGTCGGTGAAACTCATATGACGGGCGGCGGCTTCGAAGGCACGCAGGCCGTTGAGCGGCGGAAGGCTTCGCTTCATGGGGTTCCTATCGCATGAGGTATTTTAATCAAAACAGGACAAAGGGTCATTTGTAAAGGGGGGCCGCGAAGCGCACATCACCCCCAGCACACGACAACACTTTTGGGAGAAGTCCCATGGCCAACATCTCGCTTCACTACAGTTCGAACGCCCCGCTTGCCGGCACCTTCGCGGCCTTCGGCATGATCCTCGCCACCTGGCGCAAGCGCACCAAGGAGCGCCGCGAGCTTGCACAGGTCGACCCGCGCATCGCGCGAGATCTGGGGATCAGCCCGACTGAAATCCAGTTCGAGGTGAACAAGCCCTTCTGGCGCGGCTGACATCGAGATCCGGAGCGGGCCCGTCTTTACCCTGCGCGGGCCCTTCCCTCTCCGGACACTGGCCGGCGGTCGACCTTCCGCCTCCCTGTCGACCGCCGGCTTTTTCTTTACCGCCGCTTTCTCTTGACCGCGCCCCGGCCTCTGCTAGAGCCCGCGCGTGGCGCTTTCCGAACAACAAATACAGACCCTGGGCCGCGACGCCCTGCAGCGAGCTGCGGCGGGCGACTTTGCCGGTGCCGAAGCAGGCTTTGCCCGCATCGTCGACGAACGGCCCAATGGCGGCCAGGCCCTCCATCTCCTGGGGCAGATCCGCCTGAAGCTCGGCCGCTTCGCCGAGGCGCGCGAACCGCTGGAACGCGCCGCCAAGTTCCTGCCGCGCGAAGCGACGGCGCAGACCAATCTCGCCGGCTGTCTGATGCAGCTTGGCCAGTACGAGCCGGCGCTGGAGGCATTGGCGCGGGCCGCGCGGCTGAAGCCGAACGATCCGGCGATCGCTCACAATACCGGCCGCGCACTTGAAGCGCTGGGCCGCGCCGAGGAGGCCGAGCGGGCTTACGATCTCGCGCTTTCCTTCGACAACCGCCTGCTGCCGAGCCTCAGCGCCCGCGCGGCCCTGCTGGCGGCGCGTGGCGAATGGGCCGGCGCCCTGGCCGATCTCGATACTGCGCTGGTCAGCCGGCCGAGCGATCCGCAGCTGCGGCTGCGGCGCGGCGAGTTGCTGCTGCGCCAGGGCGACTGGTGGCGCGGCCTTGCCGATCACGAAGCCCGACTGGAACTTCCAGGCGAGCGCTACACCCCCGCATTGCCCCGCTGGCAGGGCGAACCGCTCGACGGTCGCCTGCTGATCTATCCAGAACAGGCCGATATCGAAAGCGACGAAGCGATGCGCGACGTGGCTATGCTCGCGCGCGTCGAGGGCGTCGTTCAATGCGCGCCTGCTCTTGCCGAATTCATCGCCGCGCCGACGATCTCGCGCGACGAGCCGCTGGATGGCTTTGCCGCCGCGGCGCCGCTGCGCAGCTTGCCGCATCTGCTGGGCTGGTCGCTCGACGCCTTGCCGCCACCCGTCGCCCTGAAGACGCAGGCCGAGCCGTCGTCGCGCATCGGCTGGTTCAGCCACCGCGAACCGCCGGCCGGCCTCGACGTCGAGCGCGATGCCATGCAAGTCTCGAGCTGCCGCCTCGTCGTCGGCGACGATGCCTGGCCTGCGCATCTTGCGGCGTCATTAGGAATCAGGACGCTGTTTCTTCTGCCGCGTATCGCAGACTGGCTCTGGGGACCGAGGTTCGGAACGACACCCTGGTATGCGTCTGCCGAACTGCTGCATGACGAAGACAGCGAAGGACTGGCGGCGCGGCTCGCCGGGTGCTGATATCCGCCTCCTGCGGCGGAAACTCAACCCAAAGGCCAACCCCATGGGCAAGACCCTGTTCGACAAGATCTGGGACAGCCACGTCATCACCGACCTCGGCAACGGCTTCGTGCTGTTGCACATCGACCGGCTATTGCTTCACGACATGTCCGGCGGCAAGGCGCTGAAGGAAGCCATCGACAAGGGCTACCCCCCTGCACAGCCGCGCCTGGCCTACGGCACGCCCGACCACACCATGTCGACCCAGCCGGGCCGGACCGAGAAGACGCATCCACCGGGCGAGCCGCTGATCCTGTCGATGCGCGAGACCACCCGCGCCTACGGCATCAAGCTGTTCGACCTCGGCCAGGACGGACAGGGCATCGTGCATGTCATGGGGCCCGAGCAGGGGCTGACCCTGCCCGGCACCACGCTGGTCTGCGGCGACAGCCACACCTCCACCCATGGCGGCATGGGCTCGCTCGCCTTCGGCATCGGTTCTTCCGAACTGGTGCACGTGATCGCCACGCAAACGATGGTGCAGCGAAAGCCCAAGCGGCTGCGCGCCAGCTTCGAGGGCCAACTGATGCCAGGCGTCACGGCCAAGGACATGATCCTTCACCTGATCGGCGAACTCGGCACCGCGGCCGGCACGGGCTATTCCGTCGAGTATGCCGGCTCGGCCGTGCGGGCCCTGCCTATCGAGGCGCGCCTCACGCTCTGCAACCTCACCATCGAGATGGGCGCACGCACCGGCATGGTGGCGCCCGACGACACGACCTACGAGTACCTGAACGGCCGCGACTATGCACCGAAGGGCGCGATGTGGGATCGCGCGGTGGCGCACTGGCGCACGCTGCCCTCCGATCCCGATGCGGAATTCGATCGCGAGCACACGGTCGACATGAAGAACGTCGCGCCGCAGATCACCTGGGGCACCAGCCCCGAGCACGTCATCGCCGTCGACCGTGCCATTCCCGATCCCCGCACCGGCCCCGAGGAAAAGCGCGGCGCCTGGGAGGCGGCCCTCAAGTATCAGGGCCTCGAACCCGGCAAGCCCATCGAAGGCACCAAGGTCGACTGGGTATTCATCGGCTCCTGCACAAATTCCCGCATCTCCGACCTGCGCGCCGCGGCCTCCATCGTGAAGGGGCGGCACAAGGCGGATCATGTCACGGCCTGGGTCGTGCCCGGCTCCGTCCGCATCAAGCAGGAAGCCGAGGCCGAGGGACTGGACCGCGTGTTCCTCGACGCCGGCTTCGAATGGCGCGAACCCGGCTGCTCGATGTGCCTTGCCTCCAACGGCGAACGCGTGCCGCCCGGCAAGCGCAGCGTCTCGACGTCCAACCGCAACTTCGTCGGCCGTCAGGGCCCCGGCGCACGCACCCATCTCGCGAGCCCCGCCATGGCGGCGGCGGCCGCCATCAAGGGCGCCATCGCCGACGTCAGGAAGATCTGATCATGGACAAATTCACCAAGGTGACCGGCGTCGCGACGCCGTTGATGCGCCAGAACGTCGATACCGACCTGATCATCCGCATCGAACGGCTGGTCGACAACGTGACGCGCGATGGCCTGGGACCGTATTGCTTCGAGCAGATTCGCTTCAAGCCGGACGGCAGCGAAGACCCGGACTGCATCTTCAATCAGAAGCCCTATCGCGACGCGCCGATCATTCTCAGCCGCGAGAATTTCGGCTGCGGCTCCAGCCGCGAGGGTGCGGTATGGGCGCTGAAGGGCATGGGCATCCGTGCGGTGATCGCGCCCTACTTCGGCGACATCTTCAACAACAACTGCTTCCAGAACGGTCTCCTGCCGGTGGCGCTGCCGATCCACGAGATCGAGCAGCTCGCCGACGAGATGACGGCCTCGCCCGGCAATGCCCGCGTGACGATCGATCTCGAGAACTGCCAGGTCGTCTCGCCGACCGGGCGCGTCATTCCCTTCCAGATCGACGCCCGACGCCAGCATGCGATGCTGAACGGACTGGACGACATCGCCCAGACCATGGCGCGCAAGGACGAGATCGCGGCCTGGCAGGCCCAGGACAAGACGGCACGTCCTTGGGTGTGGTTATAAGCGCAGTGCTCCACCTCCCCATTCAAATGGGGAGGTGTCAGCGTCTTACGCTGACGGAGGGGTCATGACCCCTCCGCCCGCGATGACGCGGGCACCTCCCCCGATGACGGGCGAGGGAAAGTGAGTCCGCTCCACATTGCAGCGGCGCTCCTCATCGTGGCGATGTGGGGGCTGAACTTTACCGTCATCCGCTTCGGCCTCGACGAGTTCACCCCCTTCACCTTCGCGACCTGGCGCTTCGTGCTGGGCGCGCTGCCGATCCTGTTCGTGCCGAAGCCCGCGATCTCCTGGGGCACCCTGGCCGGCATCGGCGGCTTCATGTTCACCGGCCAGTTCATCTTCCTGTTCTTCGCCATGGAAGCAGGTCTGCCGCCCGGCCTCACCTCGGTGCTGGTGCAGATGCAGGGGCCGCTCACGGTCGTGCTGGCTGCGCTCTTCCTGCGCGAGCACGCGACGCGCGGCCAGTGGCTGGGGCTCGCCGTCGCGGTCGTGGGCGTCGCGCTGATCGCCCGGACGGTCGAAGGCACGACCAGCCTCTTCGCCATCGGACTTGCGCTGCTGTCGGCCCTCACCTGGGCGACTGGCAATCTCTTCTTCCGCTCCGCCCGCGGCGTGTCGATGTTCGCGGTGACGGTCTGGGCGAGCGTATTGCCGCCTCTGCCGCTCGGTATCGCCGCGATGGTGATCGATGGGCCGACGGCCCTGCTCACGCCGCTGCTGGCGCCGACCTGGCGCGGCTGGTTCGTGCTTTTCTACACGGTCGTCCCGGCAATGTGGCTGGGCTACCTGATCTGGGGAACGCTGCTCAGGACCTATCCGGCAGCCAAAGTCGGCCCTGTGTCGCTCCTCGTGCCCTGTGCCGCGCTGACCTTCGCCGCCCTGCTGGTCGGCGAGCCGGTGGGAGGCCTGCGCCTGCTCGGCATCATCGTCGTGCTGGGCGGCGTGGCAACGGGAGTTTATGCTTCGGCGCGCCGGATGCGCTGAAGACCACCGGCGGCACTGCGCGGTTGACCACTTCGCGCAGCGCAAAGCTCGATTCGATGCGCGCGACACGCGGCAGCCGCGACAGCTCGGTACGGTGTATGCGCTCGAAATCCTCGATGTCGCGCGCCAGCACCGTGACGATGTAGTCGTCGCTGCCCGACATCAGGAAGCAGCGCACCACCGACGGGCAGTCGATGACGCCCGCCTCGAACGCCTTGAGGGCGTCGTCGCTCTGGCTTTCCAGCGTGATCCTGACGATCACCGTGGTCGCAAGGCCAAACCGGCCAAGGTCGAGCACCGCCTGATAGCCCCGGATGATCCCATCCTCTTCCAGCGCCCGCTGCCGGCGGGCGATCGCCGTGCTCGACAGGCCGATGCGGGTCGAAAGATCGACCTGGCTGACGCGCGCGTTGGCCGTCAATTCCGACAGGATGAGGCCATCGATCCGGTCCATGTCGACGGGTTTTGAATTCTGCGCCATCTGCCTCCCAGTCGCTGATATCCGGCGCGACTCTATCATTTCGCCGCAAGATTGCAGAAACCCAAACCAAAACCCTGAGTAAATTGGCACACTGACACAGAAGGACCCATTCGATGCGCGTCGGAGTGCCGAAGGAGATCAAAACGCATGAATATCGCGTCGGGCTGACCCCCGGCGCGGTCAGAGAATATGTCCATGCCGGTCACGAGGTGCTGGTGGAGACGATGGCCGGTTCCGGCATCGGCGCCGACGACGAGGTCTACCGCAGGGCCGGCGCCACCATTGCCAACACAGCCGCCGAGGTCTTCGCCGCCGCCGACATGATCGTGAAGGTGAAGGAGCCGCAGCCCAACGAATGGACCCGCCTGCGGCCGGGCCAGATCCTTTTCACCTACCTGCATTTGGCCGCGGACCCTGATCAGGCACGCGGCCTTCTTGCGTCGGGCTGCACTGCCATCGCCTACGAAACCGTGACCGACGCCCAGGGCGGCCTGCCGCTGCTGGCGCCGATGAGCGAAGTCGCCGGCCGGCTTTCCATCGAGGCTGCCGGCAATGCCCTGCAGCGGCATAGGGGCGGACGCGGGCTGTTGCTGGGAGGTGTGCCCGGCGTGGCGCCGGCCAAGGTCGCGGTTCTGGGTGGCGGCGTGGTCGGCACCCATGCCGCGCGGATGGCCGCGGGCCTCGGCGCCGATGTTTCCGTCCTCGACCGCTCGCTGCCGCGCCTGCGCGAGCTGGACGAGCTGTTCGAGGGCCGCGTCCGCACCCGCTATTCGACTCTGGAAGCCGTCGAGGCCGAAGTGTTCTCGGCCGATGTCGTGATCGGCGCCGTGCTGATCGCCGGCGCCAGCGCGCCGAAGCTGGTGACGCGGGCGATGCTGAAGTCGATGAAACGCGGCGCGGTGATCGTCGACGTGGCCATCGACCAGGGCGGCTGCTTCGAGACCTCGCATCCGACGACCCACGCCGCCCCGACCTTCGAGGTCGATGGCGTCATCCACTACTGTGTCGCCAATATGCCGGGCGCCGTGCCGCTGACGTCGAGCGAGGCGCTGAACAACGCAACGCTGCCCTTCGGCCTCGCCCTGGCACGCAAGGGCCTCGCCGCGGTCGCCGAAAACCCGCATCTCCGCGCCGGCCTCAACATCCATCGCGGCCGCTTCACGCACAGGGCGGCGGCCGAGAGCCTCGGCCTGCCCTTCTCGCCGGCGGACGAAGCGATCGCGGCGTAGTCCTCTTCCCCCGCGCTTCGTGAGAGGGAGGAGGCTCTATATCAGGGCAGCAATCGCTGTCGTCCTGAGCGTAAGCGAAGGACCTCATCGCCGCTTGCCACCGGCATGAGATCCTTCGCTGCGCTCAGGATGACAGAAAAGGCCCTCCGCTAAGCCTTCTGCAGGCCGCACCACTCGGCGATGAACAGCGCCGTCGCCTGGGTGATCTTGCGCACCGATTCCAGATTCACGCGTTCGTCGAAGCCGTGGATATCGTCGGACTGCGGGCCGTAGACCAGCGCCGGGATGCCGGCATAGAGGCCGAAGAAGCGGTTGTCGGCCGTGCCGGTCGAGGTCTTGTCCTCCAGCGCCGCGCCGAACACCGTCTTGTGCGCCTCGGCCAGCACGTCGCGCACCTGTTCGTGGCCCTTCAGCACGAAAGGCTCGGCCTGGAAGCCCTCCCAGGTCACGCTCGGCGGGTTGTTGCCGAGGAACGGATCGTTGGCCGCGGCGTGGCGAATCAGGTCCTCGATCTCCTGGCGGCACTCCTTGAGGTTCTGCGACGGCAGCACGCCCACGCGCATGTCGAAGGTGCACCAGGCCGGCACCGAGCTTGCCCAGTCGCCGCCGGCGATCTTGCCGACGTTGAAGTTAACCGGGTGGTGGTGGTCGCAGAAGTGCTTGTCGTGCGCCTTCCTGGCATTCCACTTCTTCTCCAGCTCGCGCAGCTGCTGGATCAGACGGAACGCCGATTCGATGGCGTTGGAACCGGCATCGGCCTTGTAGACGTGCACCGGGTGGCCGGTGACCTTGACCTGGAACCACATCACGCCGACCTGCGCGATGGTCAGCACGCCCGACGACGGTTCGGGGATCAGAGCCGCATCGGCGCGGTAGCCACGCTGCAGGCAGGCCAGTGCGCCGTTGCCGGTGCATTCCTCCTCGACCACCGACTGCTGGTAGACGTCGGCCGCCGGCTGCCAGCCCAGCGCCTTGAGTGCGCGCAAAGCAAAGACGTTGAGGATCAGACCCGCCTTCATGTCGCCCGAGCCGCGGCCGTACAGCCAGCCGTCCTTCACCGCGGGCTCGAAGGGGTTGCGGCTCCACATCTCGTGCGGCCCCTCGGGCACCACGTCGATATGGCCGTTGAGGATCAGCGAGCGGCCCTTCGGAGAAGACGGCCGCCAGGCGCCGACCACGTTCCAGGCATCGTCGTAATCCTGGCTGTGCGGCGAGTAGCCCGGCAGATGCTTCAGGTCGTCGATCTTGATCTGCCAGCGGTCGATGCCGAGCCCGTCCTCCTTGAACAGGCGTGCCATCATGTCTTGCGCTGGCGCCTCCTGGAACCGGGTCGAGGGGATCTTCACCAGATCGGCCAGTACCTTGGTCTGATCGTCGAACCGACGATCGACCTCGTTCATGATCTTCGTCTTCACGGCAGCATCGAGCATCACTCAACTCCAGAAACGAGCCCTCAATTCCAAGCCAGCTTGCGCGCACGCCGTTGCGAGCGCGACAGCATGGCCGCCGGGACGAGAGCGACGAGGGCCACGACGCCTACAATGATGAAGGTATCGGAGAATGCCAACATCTGGGCTTTGCCGTGCACGATGGCGCCGAGATATTCCAGCGCACCGGCCTTCTGCTGCTGGAAGGGCAGGCCGCTCTTCTGCATCAGCTTCTCAAGCTGGGTAAGGAGATGTTCGGTGGTGCGGTTGCCCCAATCCTGCGTGCCGGTCAGCGCGTCGGCGTGGAAGCGGGTGCGGACCTCGAAGAAGGCCACCATCAGGTTGATGCCGAAGGCGCCGCCAAGCTGCCGCATGAAGTTGGCGACGCCCGCGCCCTGGCGCACCTTGTCGGCGGGCAGCGCCTTCAACGAGGAGGCGTTGAGGCTGGGATTGATGAAGCCCAGCCCCAGCCGCGACACCATCACCATGCCGACCAGGGTCCAGAAGGTGGTGTCGATGTCGGCGGCGGCCATCAACACGAACCCCAGCGAGAAGAGCAGCAGCCCACCGATGATCATGGTCGAGGCGGGCATGGCGTCCGAGAGGCGGCCGGCCAGCGGAAAGATGAAGGCCAGCATGATGCCGGCCGGCATCATCATCAGGCCCGCCAGCAGCGGCGTGAAACCGATGATGGTCTGCACGAACACCGGCACGATATAAGTCGAGCCCATCATGCCGGCGCCGAAGATGAAGGCGATCAGCGCCGCCGCCGAGAACTCGACGTTGCCGAAGATGCGCACGTCGAGCAGCGCGCGCGGCGTGTAGAGTTCCCAAACGACGAAGGCCACCGTCGCCACGGCGCCGCCGACCAGACGCAGGACGATCGTGTCCGAAGCCCAGCCCTCGCGCTGGCCGTCGGCGATGCCGGTCATCAGCCCGAACAGCGCCAGGCACAGCAGCACGAAGCCCAGCCAGTCGAACGGCGGGATGACCCGCGGGATCGGCCGGGTCGGCATGAACACCAGCCCCATGACGGCGGCGATCACGCAGAAGGGCAGCGAGATGAAGAAGACGTAGCGCCAAGAAAAGTATTCGATCATCAGCCCGCCGAGCGTGGGCCCGATGGCCGGTGCGAAGACGACGCCCAGGCCGAACACGCCCATAGCCATGCCGCGGCGGTCCGCGGGAAAGACCGTGAAGATCGTGGCCATGACCAGAGGCTGCGCCACCCCGGCGCTGAAGCCTTGGAGAACACGGGCGAAGATCAGCGCATCTTCGGTCGGCGCGCTGCCGCCCATCACGGCGCCCAGCGAAAAAAAGAAGAGCGCACCGACAAAAGTGCGGCGTTCGCCCAGCACGCCGGTCAGCCAGGCGTTGATCAGCATGCCGGCGGTCATCGTCGCCATGTAGGCCGACGACATCCACTGCGCCTTGTCCTGGCCGATGCCGAAGGCGCCCATGACATCGGGCACCGCGACGTTGACCGTGGTCATCGCCAGCACCATCGAGACGACACCGACCATGCCGGTGACGGTGACCAGCCAGCGATAGGCCGGCCCGTAACGTTCCGAGAGCGCCGCCGCCGTCTGGAGGGTGCTATCGGATGTCAATTTCGACTTCGACCATCATGCCGGGCGTCAGTGGCTTCGGCATCTTGACCATGTCGACCTTGACCGGGACGCGCTGCGTGATCTTGGTGAAGTTGCCCGAGGGATTGGGCGTCGGCAGCAGGGCGAAGCGGGCGGTCGTGGCGCTGCCGATGCGCGCGACCTTGCCCTCGAAAGTGTCGCTGGGATAGGCGTCGACCGAGACGCGTACATATTGGCCGAGCTTTAGTTTGCCGACCTGCGTCTCCTTGATGTTCGCCTCGACCCAGACTTCGTCGGGATTGTGCAACAGCAGGATGCGCTGGCCCGACGCCACGTACTCGCCCGGGAGGACGAAGGTGCGGTCGATCACGGCCGGCACCGGGCTCTTGATGGTTCGGTCCTCGACATCGACGAGCTGCTGGGAAAGCTGTGCTTCGAGGCTGGCTTCCTGATGGGCAAGCGTGGCGATCTGGGCGTCGATGACGCCAAGCTTGTAGCCCTGGCTCTTGGCTTCCTCGAGGCTGCCCGTCGCCTGCTCGTGTTCGGCCCGGAGCTGCTGAAGCTGACTTTCGAGTTTCGACACGGCCGCCTGAGACACCTGGAGCTGGCGCTCGTTGATGACGCGGGTGCTAAACAGCGTCGTGCTGCGCTCCAGCTCCAGGCGCGCCAAGTCGAGATCCGACTTCAATGCCTCAAGCGCCTTCTCGCGCACCATCACGGCCGAGGTGCGCGTGCGGGTGAGCGCGTCCATCTGGCTTTCGTTCAGACGCCATTCGGCGCGCAGCTTGGCACGTTCGGCCTGAACCTCCTGGACCTGCGACTGCAGCGCGCCGACCCGAAGCTTGGCGACCCTGTCGTCGATCTTGACCAGGACCTGACCGGCTTCGACCATCATGCCCTCGCGCACCGCGAGATCGGTCACCCAGCCGTCGGCACGGCTCGATATCGTCACCACGTCGGCCGTGACGCGCGCATCGTACTCGTAGACGTGGGTCAGCCGCAGATGCAGTTCCCGGCCGCCATAGACGAGAGCGATACCGAGCAACGCGGCAATGCCCAGGGAGCGGGGCCGCAGCAGGGCGCGCACGATGCCTGCGCGTCTCCCAGCACTGACGCGGGGCAGGATGCCTACCGGGGGCACGGCACGGGGAACTTGCGAAGCGGGCTGAGGCGTCGACTTGGCGTCGGGCGGCGATACCGATTGATCCACGACGCTACTCCGCCGTCCCCAATCGAGATGCGCTGTCAGCCTTTGTCATGAAAAAAGAATAAGGCTGAAACATTCGGCGGGCTATCGTTCTTCAACCTGAAAGCCGCCTTGCAGCACCGCGCTGATTGCATGCCAAGCCGCGTATCCATGCCGCCGTTTCGCTCTCTGGCCCCGGCCGCTTGCCAAATCGGCCGGCCCGACTGACCTTTCTTCCGAGGCCGCCGATACGCCGCTCGCACAGCAAAAATTCAACCCGGGGATGCCACTATGCCCGATGCCTCCCAGAGTCCTGCCCGCCCCGCCCGGCAGCTCGACGTCGCCATCGTCGGCGGCGGACTGGCCGGTCTCTATGCCATCCATCGCCTGCGCGGCCTCGGCCTGAAGGTCCGGGCCTACGAGGCGGGCTCAGGGATCGGCGGAACCTGGTTCTGGAACCGTTATCCCGGCGCCCGCTGCGACGTCGAAAGCCTGGAATATTCCTACAGCTTCTCCAACGAGCTGCAGCAGGAGTGGAAGTGGCCGGAGCGCTATGGCACCCAGCCCGAAATCCTGAAGTACATCAACCATGTCGCCGATCGCTTCGACCTGCGCCGCGACGTACAACTCAACACGCGCATCAGGGCGGCGACCTTCGACAGCAAGGCCAACGAATGGACCCTGCGCACCGAAAACGGTGAGGAGATCCGCGCACGTTATTGCGTGATGGCCGCGGGCAACCTCTCGACGCCGCGGGTGCCGGACTTCAAGGGGATCGGAAGCTTCAAGGGCAAGTGGTACCATTCGGGCCTGTGGCCGCACGAAGGCGTCGACTTCACCGGCTTGCGCGTCGGCGTGATCGGCACGGGCTCATCGGGTGTGCAGATGATCCCGATCATCGCCAGCCAGGCCAAGCACCTGCACGTCTTCCAACGCACCGCCAATTTCAGCCTGCCGGCGCGCAACGGACCGATGGAGCCGGAGCGCGAACGCCGCCACAAGGCCGAGTATCCGGCCCGTCGCGCGGCGGCCGCGGAAACACCCTTCGCCATCGCCGGCCATCCCAAGCCCACCCAATCGGCGCTCGACGTGCCGGACGACGAACGCAACAGGGCCTACGAGTCCAAGTGGCAGCAAGGCGGCAGCATCAGCTACCTCTATGCCTATACCGACCTGCTGGTGAACAAGGAGTCCAACGACACGGCGTCGGAGTTCGTGCGCAACAAGATCCGCGGCACGGTGAAGGACCCGAAGACCGCCGAGCTGCTGGCGCCCAAGGACCATCCGATCGGCACCAAGCGGCTCTGCCTCGATACCAACTATTACGAGACCTACAATCGCGACAACGTCACCCTGGTCGATGTGCGCAGTGCGCCGATCCAGGAGATCACCGGAACGGGTGTGCGTACGACGGCCGGCGACTACGAACTCGACGCCATCGTCTTTGCCACGGGCTTCGATGCCATGACCGGCGCGCTGCGCGAGATCGACATCCGCACCAGCGACGGCGCGGTGCTGGCCGATCATTGGGCCGGCGGACCGCTCACCTATCTCGGCCTAATGGTCTCGGGCTTTCCCAACATGTTCGTGGTCACCGGCCCCGGCAGCCCCGGCGTGAAGACACAGATGATCGCGTCCATCGAACAGCATGTCGACTGGATCGCCGATGCCATCGACCATCTGCACAAGCACCAGCTCGACCGCATCGCGCCGAGCGCCGACGCCGAGAGCGAGTGGGTGCACCACGTCAATGCCGTGGCCGACTCGACGCTCTATCCGCTGGCCAACTCCTGGTACGTGGGCGCCAACATTCCCGGCAAGCCGCGCGTGTTCATGCCCTATGTCGGCGGCTTCGACCGCTACAAGAAGCGTTGCGACGAAGTCGCCGCCGGCGGCTATCCAGGCTTCACCCTGTCGCGGCACGAGTCCGTCGTCGCGTGACGCCCGCGATCTTCGCCCATCATCGCATCGAGGCAGCGCCGCGAACGTGGCAGGCGCTGGCCGACCGGCTGGCGGGCGATGGCGCGCGACGCCTTGCTGGGGCAGGCGGCTCGCTCTACGGCGTCTGGCGCAGCCAGATCGGCCGGCCGCGCGACGAACTGCAGGCGATCAGCGTCTGGCCGAGGGCGGTCGCGGCCGCCGCCGCCGAACAAGCGCTGCTCGGCCGCGACCCCGACGTCCGCGCCGCCCATAGCGAAGCGATGGTGCCGACCCTTCGGCCCACCGATACGGAGCCTCCGACCCGGCAAGGCAACTACGCCTTCCGCTGGTTCGCGACGCCCGAGCCGCACTGGCCGGAGTTTCTCGACCTCTGCGCGGCGGCCTGGCCCGGTTTCGAGAGCGCCTACGACTCGCAGGTTGTCGGACTCTGGCAGGCCACCGGCGACCGCACGGGCAGGACCGTCGACGAGGCCAGCGGCGCCGGCCGGTTCGGCGGCGTGCGCAGCCTGCTGCTGACCCGCCGGCCCAACCTCGCCATGTGGGAGCGCTCCAAGCTACCGGAAGGCGCAGCGGAGGCGCAGGTTCGCGACAAGCTCAGCCGCCGCTACGACCTCTGCGACTGGACCGTCGTCTCTACCGCGACCCTTCTGACAGCCGCCGACCGGCAGGATACCGCCCGCTGGACTTGAGCCGGCGCGACGCCTATCTCACCGCCGCCATGCCGACGCTGCGCTCCCTGGAGGCTCTGGAACGCGAGGGGTTTCTGTCACCCGACCCGCGGCTGGAGGCGGCCGCGCACTCCATGGCGATTGCGGTGACGCCCGAGATGGCGGCCCTGATCGATCGCACAGACCTCGTGCGAGATCCCATCGCCCGCCAGTTCGTGCCGAACGTGGCCGAAACCGAGGTTTTGCCCGAGGAGCTTGCCGATCCGATCGGCGACGAGTTCCGCTCGCCCGTGAAGGGTATCGTCCATCGCTATCCCGACCGCGTGCTGCTGAAGCCGCTGCATGTCTGCCCGGTCTACTGCCGCTTCTGCTTCCGCCGCGAGAAGGTGGGGCCGGGCGGCGAGGCGCTGTCGGCCGACGAGCTCGATGCCGCCCTCGCCTATATCCGCGCCAGGCCGGAGATCTGGGAAGTGATCCTGACCGGCGGCGATCCGCTGATGCTGGCGCCACGCCGTCTCGGCGAGCTGCTCGCCGCCCTCGACGCCATGCCGCATGTCGCGGTGATCCGCATCCATAGCCGCGTGCCCGTGGCCGACCCTGGTCGAATCACCGAGGAACTGGTTGCCGCCGTTCGGCCGCGCCGCGCCGGCGTCTGGCTGGGTGTGCACTGCAACCACGCCCGCGAACTCACGGCCGAGGCACGCGCCGCCCTCGCGCGGCTCGCCGATGCGGGCCTGCCCCTGATGGCCCAGACGGTGCTGCTGAAAGGCGTGAACGACGACGTCGAAACCCTAGAGCAGCTCATGCGCGCGCTCGTCGCCGCACGCGTGAAACCCTACTACCTCCACCATCCCGATCTGGTGCGCGGCACCGGCCATTTTCGCGTGTCGATCGCCGAGGGCCAGGCGCTGATGAAGGTCCTGCGTGGCCGGCTCTCGGGTCTCGCACAGCCGACCTATGTGCTCGATGTACCGGGCGGCCACGGCAAGGTCCCGGTGGGACCGTCCTATCTCGGCGACGACCCGGACGCGCTCACCGTCCAGGATGCGTTCGGCGGCAGCCATTCCTATCCGCCGCGCTGACGCCTCCGAACGAGGCGTCGAGCCCTAGTTTTTCTCGGAGCCCTCCTACCGGCGACCGCCCGCCGCGAGGGCGGGCCGGCTCGACCGGGCCTGGGGGGCTGCCAGCTCCTCGACCAGCCATTCCTCGAACGCCTTGGTCTTCGGACGATTGACCGATGCCGGCGGACAGACGAACCACCATGCCTTGCCGCTGTCGACGATCTGGTCGAACGGCTGGAACAGCCGGCCCTCCGCCAACTCTTCGCGAAAGAGCTGTGGCGGACCAACGGCCACACCCGCGCCTTCCATCGCCGCTTCGACGGCGATCATCGTCGAGTCGAACGTGAGCACGCGCTTGGGCTTGAAGTCGCCCATGCCGACCGCACGCAGCCAGATCGGCCACTCGGGATCGTAGGTCATGTCGATGAACGGCACGCGCTTGAGATCGTCGAGCGACTTCAGCTTGTCGCGATAACGCTTGCCGCAAAGCGGCGTCAGCACATCGCTGAAAAGCCGCGTGGCATGGATATCGGCCTCCGGCTGCACCGTGAAGCGGATGGCACAATCGACATCCTCGCGCGCGAAGTCGACGCGCTTCTGGCTCGTCGTCATGCGCACTTCGATCTCGGGGTGCTTGGCCTGAAAGCGATGCAACCGCGGCACCAGCCAGCCGAGGGCAAAGGTGGTGACCAGACTGACATTCAGTGTGCCTGAATTGGCCTTGCGCCCGACCCGCTCCAACGCATTGGTCATGCGGTCGAAAGCGTCGCGCAGATCCGGCAGCAACGCCTCGCCTTCGCTGGTGATTTCCAACCCACGCGGGCGGCGCACGAATAGCGCCACGCCGAGCCTTTCCTCGAGCGCCTTTACCTGATGGCTGACGGCAGCCTGGGTAACGTGAAGCTCTTCGGCGGCATGAGTGAAGCTTGCGTGGCGGGCGGCGGCCTCGAAGGCCCGGAGCGCGTTCAGAGGCAATTGAGAACGGCTCATTTAGGGCACCCGTTCATAGAAATTCTATCCCTCCCCCGAGGTTTGATCCTTTGAAATAAAGCCCAGCATACCGCAAATACAGCCTGTAAACGAGGCGGAACCGCCACTCCCGGCATTGGTCGCCTCAAACGGAGCTAAGTCATGTCGACCCTGTCCAGCGTACGGGCATTTGCTCGTGCGGAAGCCCCCTCCTTCTCTGTCGGTCGCGCCGTGTCGCTGCTGGCGGGTGTGGTTGCGGCCGGGATCGAGAAAGCCATGACTCGAACCGAGCTTGCCCGGTCGCGACGCCAACTCTCCCAGTTGGATGAGAGGCTCTTGCGGGATATCGGCATCGACCGAGCCACCGCACGCTTCGAAGCCAACAAGGGCTACTGGAGCTAGCGCGCCTCCCGGGCATCCCTGGAAAACACGCCATCGATCGTCGGAGGAATGACCCCTTTTCTCCGGTGATCTTTGCGTGTTGCCGGGCCCTTCAATAAATCGGGCAAGCCTGTCGGCTTCCGGATCGGTCGTTCGTCCTAAGGGCATTCGATCGCAATTCCGGAGTGCCGAGATGCTGAAACACGTCCTCTTCCTGGCTGCGGCTCTGCTCGCGCCTGTGGCTGCGCTTGCCCAGAGCAAGCCCGGCAATGGCAAACACGCCGATATCGGAAGCCTCAAGCTCTACTATCAGCTCCACGGGCAGGCGCAGCCTCAATCCAAGAGCCGGCCCCTGCTGGTGCTGCATGGCGGCTTCATGACGATCGAGGCCATGGGCCCGATCCTGCCGGCGCTGGCCAAGGACCGGCAGGTGATCGCGGTCGACCTGGAGGGCCACGGCCGCACCGTCGATCTCGACCGCCCGCTCAGCCTCGACCAGATGGCCACCGACGTCGCGGCCCTCCTGAAGCAGCTCGGCGTCGAAAAAGCCGATGTGCTGGGCTTCAGCATGGGCGGCGGCGTCGCCCTGCGCATCGCGGCCGCGGAGCCTCAACTTGTCGCCAAGCTGGTGGTGATCTCCTCGCACCACAGGATGGATGCCTACTACCCCTCCGTCCGGGCCATGTGGCCGGGCATGACGGTCCAGGGCTTCAGCGGCACGCCGATGGAGAAGGCCTATCTCGAGACCGCGCCCGATCCCAAGCGCTGGCCGGTATTCGTCGAAAAGATGAAGCAGATGATGCTGTCTTCGACCGACTGGCCCGACGCCAAGGTCCAATCGATCAAGGCACCCACCTTGCTGATCGCCGGAGATGCCGACCTGTTTCGACCGGAATCCATGGTCGACCTGTTCCGGTTGCTGGGCGGCGCCCGGCCGGACGGCGGCATGGCGGGCCTGCCGGCCTCCCAGCTTGCCATTCTGCCGGGGGCAACCCATTTCGGGATCCTCTACCGCACCGACCTTCTGCTGCCGATCATCGTACCGTTCCTGGAGTCCTGACGGTCTCCTGCAAGGGAATTGCCGGCCGGCGCCGGATAGAGCAGGTTGGGGTTATGGTGCTTTCCTGGCGCCATGACCCAGCACCCTCTTTCGTTCCCTGCCGTGGCCCTCGCCACCTCAACTCTCCCCGACCCGGACACTTGCTGGCAGGCCGTCCAGCGACGCGACCGGGCCTACAATGGCCGGTTCTGGTTCTCGGTGAAGACGACCGGGGTCTTCTGCCTGCCCTCGTGTGCGGCCCGCCCGCCGCTGCGCACCAACGTCGCCTTCCATGCCTCCCCCGAGGCGGCGGAGGCGGCAGGCTTCCGCCCCTGCAAGCGCTGCAAGCCGCGCGACTGGCGAGCCGATCTCGGCCTCAGCCGGCCGGTGGCACGCGCCTGCGAGCTGTTCGATGCCGGGTTCGACGAGGGCGATGCCGACACCCCGCCGTCGCTGGCCGAGGTCGCCCGCAAGGTCGGCCTGTCGAGCGGCGCGCTCAGCAAGCGCTTCCTGGCCGAGCTGGGCGTCAATCCACGCGACTGGCTGATCGCCCGCAAGCGTGAGCGTTTCCGCCGAGCCCTGCGCGATGGCTCCAGCGTCGCCGACGCGATCTATGGCGCGGGCTACGGTTCGCCCAGCCGGGTTTACGAAAGCAGCGACCGCGCGTTGGGCATGACGCCTGCGACCTACGCCAAGGGCGGCGCCGGCGCGCACATCGACTACACCACCGTCGATTCCGACTACGGCCGCGTCCTGGTGGCAGCGACCCAGAAGGGCATCGCCGCGGTCTTCCTGGGCGACGACGACCGGACGCTGGAGAAAAGCCTGAAGCAGGACTTCCCGGCCGCCGAGATCGAACGCGACGACAAGGGCTTGAGCGCGCGCGTCAAAGGCGTGCTGTCGCGACTCTATGGCCGCAAGCCGTCGGCGCTCGATGCCCCCGACGTGCCGCTCGACATCGTGGGCACGGCCTTCCAGTGGAAGGTCTGGAAGGCACTGACCGAGATCCCGGCCGGCGAAACCCGGACCTACGGCGAGATCGCCCGCCATATTGGCGAACCCAAATCGGCGCGCGCGGTCGGTCGGGCCTGCGCCACCAACCAGGCCGCCGTGGTCATTCCCTGCCATCGCGCGGTCGGCGCCAGCGGCGCCCTCACCGGCTATCGCTGGGGCGTCTCCCGCAAGGAACGGCTCCTGGCCGAGGAGCGGCGGCGCAACAACAGGTAGAACGCGCCGCTGCCACCATGGTGGGCATGGGCCGATCGGACCGCTCGCACATAGGCACGATTGTCGGCGCGATTGAGCCAGCCCACGAATTCCGACCGGATGCGGCCGCCGATCAGGCGGCCGCTTTCCTTGCGCAGTCCTTTCCCCGTTACGATCAGCACCACCCTGAGGTCGCGGTCGGCCGCTCGCGAGAGGAACCGGCCGACGGCCTGCTCTGCCGCCGCGAGCGTCATGCCGTGCAGGTCGAGCGAAGCCTCGGGCGACAGCCGGCGTCGCGACAGGGCGCGTGAAACATCCCGGTCGAACGTCCGGTCGTCGGTGCTCAGCTCCGGCACCTTTGCCGCCCGGGATGGCACCGATGGGAGAACCCTGGCCTTGGGTTTTGCCGGCACCTCGGCTTTCGGCTTCGGAACGACGCGCGCAACGCGGCTTGCGGTCCGCCGCTTCTTGTCGAGCGGCTTCACATCGGCCATCGCCGCGGCGAACAGATCGGCGTCCTTGACCGTATTTCTGACCATGGGGGTTTTCGTGTAGCCTTGCCGGTGGGGCAGGTCTACACAGCCCATCATGGCCATCGCTCCCCCTCCTCGGCCCAACGCCCAACCTCAACCCGATCCCGATCTGAAGACCGGCTTGCAGTTTTTGCGTGCCGGCTGGTTCGATCGCGCCGAGCCACTGTTTCGGAAGGCGCTCGGTCGGCATGGCGAACGGCCCGATATCCTCCACTATCTTGCGGTCTGCCTGTCGCAACGCGGTGCGTTGCAGGAAGCGGAAGAGCTGTGGCGCAAGGCCGTGGCGAAGGATCCCCGGGAGCCGATGCTTCTCTACAATCTCGGCCTGGCGTCGCGCCGGCTGGGCAATCTCGACGAAGCCGCGCGCCGTTTCCGCGACACCATCCGCCAGGCGCCGACCCATGTCGAAGCACGTCTGGCGCTGGCCTCCGTTCACATGGACCAGGAGCGCTACGCTGCGGCGGAGCGTGAGCTCTCGGAATTCGTGAGTAACATCGACCGCGCCATCAACGAGCATCAGGGCGACGCCCTGAAGCCATTGCAGGCCCGCGCCCGCAATATGCTGGGTTATGCGCTCTATCGTCTGAACCAGCCCTCTGCCGCGATCGAGGTTCTCGACATGGCGCTGGCCGACGCCGGCGAGGATGCCGCCCGCCGCGGTCAGATTCTCGGCGACCGGGCGCTGGCGCTGTCCGCCCTCGGCCATCACGACGAAGCCATCGCCGAGGCCGGCCGGGCCCTCGAACTGGCGCCCTCCAGCCCCACGATCAACCACGCGCTGGGTTACATCCTGCATTTTGCAGGCCGTCCGAGCGATGCGATCCCGCCGATCCAGAAGGCGTTGGATCTCGACCCGACTTTCGGCCCCGGCTACCGTACCCTGGCCTTGGCGCAGGCTGCTGCAGGCAAGGCCGATCAGGCCATGGAGCTGCTGAAACAGCTCATTGCGCGCAACCCGGCGGACCGCCACGCCGTGCTGCAGCTCTCGATCATCCATATCGACGCCAAACGCTTCGAAGAGGCGCTGGCTGTCCTGACGCCCTACCTGAAGATCGCGCCGCGCGATCCGCGCGCCCTCAACAACGAAGGTCTGGCCCTGCTTGGCCTGGACCGTTTCGACGAGGCGCGGCGGGCGCTGAAGCGGGCCCTCAAGACGGTGCCGGACGATCCCTTTGCGCTCACCAACTTCGGTCGGGCGCTGGTCGCCCTGGGCCGTGCGGCCGAAGCGAAGCCACAGCACGAGCATGCCCTGCGCGCCCTGCCGGGCGATGCCCGCTTGCTGGTCAATTACGGCCTCTGCCTCGCGGCCCTCGGCGAGCGCGACAAGGCGCGCGAGACGCTGGATGCCGCGTTGGCCGCCAATCCGGACAACGAGGAGGCGCTGCTGGCGCGCGCCGCGCTCGACCAGGACCAGTAAGTACAGCGTGGTGAGTGCAGGACGATGAGTGCAGGAGCTGACCGTCTGGCGGAAGTGTCCCGCCACATCGCCGAGGCGGCCCGGGCCGCCAACCGCAATCCGGCCGACGTCACCCTGGTGGCGGTCTCCAAGACACATGGCGCCGACCGCGTGCGCGAACTGCTCGAGGCCGGCCATCGCGTTTTCGGCGAGAACCGCGTTCAGGAAGCGCAGGGCAAGTTTCCCGACCTCAAGGCCGCCTGGCCCGATCTCGAACTGCATCTGATCGGCCCGCTGCAGACCAACAAGGCGCGCGACGCCGTCGCATTGTTCGATGTCGTACAGTCGGTCGACCGCGAGAAGCTGGCGACGGCGTTGGTGAAGGAAATGGACCGGCTGGATCGTCGGCCGTCCTGCTTCATCCAGGTCAATACCGGCGAAGAACCGCAGAAGGCCGGAATCCTGCCCCAGGATCTCGACGCCTTCGTTGCAGCCTGCCGGAACCAGTACCAGCTGCCGGTCGTCGGGCTGATGTGCATTCCGCCGGTCGATGAAGAGCCGGCGCTGCATTTCGCCCTGTTGGCCAAGATGGCGGCCCGCAACGGCCTCGCCAAGCTCAGCATGGGCATGAGCGCCGACTACGAAACGGCGGTACGGCTGGGTGCCACCCATGTCCGCGTTGGCAGTGCGCTTTTCGGCGCTCGGCCTCCCTTGCCCGTGCATGCCTGAGCTTCCCGAGGTCGAAACCGTCCGGCGAGGCTTGCTGCCGCGGCTGGTCGGGCGGCGGATCGTCCGGCTGCAGCAGCGCCGGCGTGACCTTCGGGTGCCGTTGCCGGCGAAGTTCGCCAGCCGGGTCGAAGGCCGCACCGTGCGGGCCATCGACCGGCGGGCCAAGTATCTGCTGATCCGTCTCGACGACGGCCAGACCTTGATCGCCCATCTCGGCATGTCCGGCCGCATGACCCTGCACGACGCGGCAAGTGCTGCCAGCCATCCGCTCGACCGACATGACCATGTCGTGTTCGACGTCGACGACGGCTGGCAGGTTCGTTTCAACGATGCGCGCCGCTTCGGCCTGATGCTGCTGGTCGCCGACGATGCCGTCCTCCAGCACAAGCTCTTCAAGGGGCTGGGCCCGGAGCCGTTAGACGATACGTTCGACGGCGCCGCCCTCGCGATCCGCCTCGCCGGCCGCAAGACGCCGATCAAGGCGGCCTTGCTCGACCAGAAGACACTGGTCGGCGTGGGCAACATCTACGCCTGCGAAGCTCTGTTCCTGGCAGGTATCTCGCCGCGCCGGTCTGCACACACTGTGCAAGGCGCACGCGCCGACCGCCTTGTCGAGGCGATCAAGCGCGTGCTCATCCGTTCGATCGAAGACGGTGGCTCGACGCTACGCGATCATGTCCAGCCCGGCGGCGAACTCGGCTATTTCCAGACCCGCTTCAATGTCTACGACCGTGCCGGCATTGCCTGTCCGACACGCGGCTGCGGTCGGACCGTCAAGCGGCTCGTGCAGGCGGGCCGCTCGACCTTCTATTGCGCCCACTGCCAGCGCTAGCTTAAGTGCGGTCGACACGCGAGGAGGAGATCCAGTGGCGGCTGCATACGAGAACGTCCAGACCGAAACCAAGGGCCGGGTCGGCATCATCCGGCTGAACCGCCCCAAGGCGCTGAACGCGCTCTGCGCCGACCTCGTGCGCGAACTCGGTCTGGCCCTTGATGCCTTCGAAGCCGATCCCGGCATTGGCTGCATCGTACTGACGGGCAGCGAGAAGGCTTTCGCTGCTGGCGCCGACATCAAGGAGATGAAGGACAAGTCTTATCAGGACGTTTTCCTTCAGGACTTCATTACCGTCGGCTGGGAGAAGGTGAGCCACGTCCGCAAGCCTGTGGTCGCCGCAGTCGCTGGCTACGCCTTGGGCGGCGGCTGCGAGATGGCCATGATGTGCGACTTCATCATTGCCGCCGACAACGCCAAGTTCGGCCAGCCGGAGATCACCCTGGGAACCATCCCGGGCGCCGGCGGCACCCAGCGCCTGCCGCGTTTCGTCGGCAAGTCCAAGGCGATGGACCTGGTCCTAACAGGCCGCATGATGGATGCAGCCGAAGCCGAGCGCTGCGGCCTCGTGAGCCGGGTCGTGCCGCTGGCCCAGCTCATGGACGAGGCCGTGGCGGCGGCCGAAAAGATCGCCGGCATGTCCCTGCCGGCCACCATGGTGGCCAAAGAGGCCGTCAATCGCGCCTTCGAGACCACTCTGGCCGAGGGCATTCGCTTCGAACGTCGCACCTTCCATGCGACCTTTGCCTTCGACGACAGGTCCGAAGGCATGGCCGCCTTCGCCGACAAGCGCAAACCCGCCTGGAAACACCGCTGATTGCGCGGTTTTGGCCCGCTTGACCCGCCTTGCCACGGCCCGTATAAGCGCGCCCTTCCGAGGGAAAGAGGATTAAATGGCGAATCACAAGTCGGCC
>Ga0209792_1000436_pt1 | contig 31023 bp, 29 predicted proteins | sample EBPBio142005_DNA_FD_185860 | JGI IMG/M metagenome (GOLD analysis project Ga0209792, IMG submission 185860) | Wastewater treatment Type I Accumulibacter community from EBPR Bioreactor in Madison, WI, USA - Reactor 1_6/14/2005_ DNA (SPAdes)... | ecosystem: Engineered > Bioreactor > EBPR >... | reverse complement strand
AAGAGCCTGCGCTTGCAGAACGCCGATTTGCTGACCGAATACAATCTGTTGGAGGCCGATCTTCAACGTCCGAAAGTCAAGGAAGCCGATTTCCGCGGCAAGGCGAAACACCTCGAACACCGCGCCCGACCGCATCAGCCAGCGAGGCTCTGCACGCTGACGCTGGAGGCGAACACCGATTCCAATGGCGTAGCGCGATATCCGATCGGCACGTCGCCGATCCTCGACCCGAAGACCGGCGAGACCTTGGTGGACGAACTCGGACGCCGCTCCTTCACCACCTCGATGGCGTTCGGTCCGACCATCGGCAAGACGATCATGCTGGCCTACCTGCCTCACGACAAGGCGGTGAAAGGCAACGATTTCGAGATCGAATATTTCGGCGAGCGCTATCCGGTAAAGGTCGCCGGCGTCGGTTACGAGCCGCTCTACGACCCGGAGAATCTGAAGCCACGCACCTGAAAAAAAACCGCCGGCAGGAACCGGCGGCCTTTGGCGGAACGGGTTCGATCAGGCGACCGTCAGGCCGACATCGACATTGTTGCGCGTGGCGTTCGAGTAGGGGCAGACCTGGTGCGCGGCGTGGACGAGCTTTTCAGCGTCCGCCCTGTCGAGGCCCGGCAGCGAAACCGTCAGGTCGGCCGTGATGCCGAAACCGCCTTCCGAGCGCGGGCCGATGCCGACCTTGGCCCGCACGGTGGTCTCGGCCGGAACCTTGAGCTTGAGCGATGGGGCGACCGCCTTCATCGCGCCGAGGAAGCAGGCTGAGTAGCCGGCCGCGAAAAGCTGTTCGGGATTGGTGCCGTCGCCGCCAGCGCCGCCGAGTTCCTTCGGCGTCGAGAGCTTCACCGCGAACGAACCGTCATCGACCTTGGCGCTGCCTTCGCGGCCGCCGGTCGCGGTTGCGGATGTGCGATACTTGACGTCAACGGGCATAAGAACCTCCTGCTTGTGCTAATTCCTGCGATATTTGTTATCGCGATAAATATCTCTTAACCGGTGGCGTACGGCGCGTCCAGTCAAATTCGTTGTCGCGATAAATATTTTTGTGGTAAGAGAACCGCATGACGACCAACACGCTTCCCCGTCTGACGCTGGACAACCAGCTCTGCTTCTCGCTCTACGCGACGTCGATGGCGATCACGCGCGCTTACAAACCGGTGCTCGACGGATTGGGGCTGACTTATCCGCAATATCTCGTGCTGCATGTTTTGTGGGACGGCGACGGGCGCACGGTCGGGGCGATCGCCGAGCGGCTGGCGCTCGAGTCGAGCACCGTGACGCCGCTGGTGAAGCGGCTTGAGGCGGCGGGGCTGGTCACGCGCAGGCGCGATGCCGAGGACGAACGCCGCGTGCATGTGCACCTGACGGACAAGGGCAGGTCGATGCAGATCGAGTGCAGCCGGCTGGTCGGGACCTTGCTGGAAAAATCCGGCATGAGCCTGTCGCGGCTGTCTGATATCAACCGCCAGGTCCAGGAGCTGCGCGGGGCGCTCGCGCTTTCGTGAAGGGACAGCCGGCTCGCTGACCGGCCGGTTTCTTCCCATCGCGGCTCATCGGCGTATCATGGGCGCATGTCTCAGCGGTTCGCCCGATTGACGACGTTGGTGGCCGGCGTGCTGGCCACGGCTCTGCTTGCGCCCAAGGATGCCGCCCGTGCCGACGACGAGATCGTCGACGTCGAGCTGATCCTGGCCGTCGACGTGTCGCTGTCAATGTCGCCCGAGGAACTGGTCATCCAGCGCGACGGCTATGCGGCGGCGCTGACCGACAAGGCCGTGCTTGGCGCAATCGCCGCCGGCGCGCATGGCAAGATCGCGGTCACCTATGTCGAATGGGCCGGCCAATACGTCCAGCACGTCGTCGTGCCGTGGAGCGTGATTTCCTCGCCCGCGGACGCGGAAACATTCGTGAAGCAGATGACGGCGACGCCGCCGCGCAGCGCGCGCCGCACCTCGATCGCCGCCGCGCTCGATTTCGCCGGCAAGCTCTTCGAGGACAGCGGCTTTCGCGGCATGAAGCGCGTCATCGACGTGTCCGGCGACGGGCCGAACAATCAGGGCGATCATGTCGAGAAGGCGCGTGACCGCATCGTCGGGCGCGGCGTAACGATCAACGGCCTGCCGTTGATGACCAACGGCAATGGTATGATCACGCCCTACGACATCGCCAATCTCGATGATTATTACACCGACTGCGTCATCGGCGGGCCGGGCGCGTTCATGATCCCGGTCAATTCATGGTCGCAGTTCCCTGAAGCCATCCGGCGCAAGCTGGTGCTGGAACTGGCCGCTGCTGACCACCCGCTGCGCACCGCGATGGAGGCGGATCGTCCGCCGGTCGTGCTTGCCCGGAACGGTCCGAAATCCGACTGCCAGATCGGCGAGAAGATGTGGAACAATCGCGGCTGGATGGATTTCCAGTAGCGTTCAGGGCTGCCGCGATTCCGGTCCGCCCGGACGCGGCGCGGCCATGAGCACCAGCACGCCCGACAGCGCCGCGACGAGCGATCCGAGCAGGATGCCGACCTTGACGCCGTCCTGAAGCGCCGCGTCGCCGGCGAAGGCCAGCAGGCCGATGAACAGGCTCATCGTGAAGCCGATGCCGCAGAGCAGGGCGACGCCGATCAGATGCGCGGGCGCGGCATTGGCGGGCATGTCGGCGAGCCCGAGGCCGATGGCGGCGCGGGCCGCACCCCAGACGCCGATCAGTTTTCCGACCACCAGCCCTGCCGCCACGCCGAGCGTCAGCGGCTCCAGCAGCGCCGACGGCGTGATGCCGGAGAGCGAGACGCCGGCATTGGCGAAGCCGAAGATCGGCACGACGGCGAAGGCGACCGGCTTGTGCAGCGCATGCTCCAGCCGGTGGAGGGCCGAATGATGCGTGTCGTCATGCAGCGCCGGGCTGCGGCGCAGGGGAATGAACATCGCGAGCGCCACGCCGGCCAATGTCGCATGCACGCCGGATTTCAGGACCAGCACCCAGAGCACGATCCCTAGCAGCAGATAGGGAGCAAGCGATTGGACCCCACGCCGGTTCAGCGCGAAGAGTGCGACCAGAACCGCGCACGCGCCGGCGAGATAGGCCAAATCGAGGCCGGACGTGTAGAACAGCGCGATGATGACGACGGCGCCGAGATCGTCGATGATCGCCAGCGCAGTCAGGAAGACTTTCAGCGATGCCGGCACCCGGTCGCCAAGCAGCGACAGCACGCCCAGCGCGAAGGCGATATCGGTGGCGGTCGGAATGGCCCAGCCGGCCATTGTCCGCTCGTCGCTCCAGTTCAGCGCCACATAGATCAGCGCCGGGACGGCCATGCCGCCTGCCGCCGCAATGCCGGGCAGGACGCGGCGGGGCCATGTGGACAACTGGCCGTCCAGCACCTCGCGCTTGATCTCCAGCCCGACCAGGAGGAAGAACACCGCCATCAGCGCGTCGTTGATCCAGTGCGATACGTTGAGCGGTCCGACATAGGTCTTCAGCGCGCCGAAATAGGCGGGGGCGAGCGGCGAATTGGCGACGATCAGCGCCAGCGCCGCCGCGGCCATGAGGACGATGCCCCCGGCGGCTTCGCTGTCGAGGAATTCGCGAAAGGTGGATTTGTGTTCTGCTGAAGTCATCGCCGGTCATTTGCCATGCGGCAACCGGCCGGCCAACCCCGGGCGGCCGAAGCTGGCGAAAAGTTGACCGCGCGGCGTTTTTACGCCGCCAGCGGCTGCTTGCGGTCGGCGCGCTCCTGCTGCGGCGAGCGGGCATAGAGTTCGCGGTAGCATTTCGAGAAATGCGATGCTGAGACGAAACCGCAGGCGACCGCCACCTCGACCACGGGCAGGGACGACTGGATGAGCAGGTGCCGCGCCCGGTCGAGGCGGATCTCGAGATAGTAGCGGGCAGGGGACCGGCCCATTTCCTGCTGGAACAGGCGCTCGATCTGGCGCCGCGACAGACCGACATTGTCGGCGATCTCGATCAGCGACAGGGGCTCCGACAGGTTCGATTCCATCAGTTCGATGATCGACAGGACTTTCGAATTCTGTACGCCGAGGCGGGCGCGCAGCGGAAGGCGCTGGCGGTCGGTCGGCGAGCGCACGCGGTCGGTCAGCACCTGTTCGCAGACGCGGTTGACCAGCGCCTCGTCGAAATCGTCGCCGATCAGCTTCAGCATCATGTCGAGCGCGGCGGTGCCACCGGCGCAGGTGTGGATGTTCTGGTCGATCTCGAACAGGTCGGCGAAGACATTCGCCTTGGGGAACGCCTCCGAGAAGCCCGGCAGGTTCTCCCAGTGGATGGCGCAGCGCTTGTTGGAGAGAAGGCCGGCGGCGGCGAGCACGTGGGCGCCGGTGCACAATCCGCCGATGGCGACGCCGCGATTATACTCCTCGCGCAGCCAGGCGAAGGCCGATTTGTTGGAATAGCGCTCGATGTTGATGCCGGAGCAGACAATCACCATCGACGGCCGTTCGTGACCGCCCATCTTCCGGCGCTCGTCTTCCAGCGATGTGTCGACCGCCATTTCGACGCCGCATGAGGCCTTGACCGGTTTGCCGTCCGCGCTGGCCAGGCGCCAGCGATAGGCGTCGTAACCCAGCATGCGGTTGGCCAGCCGAAGCGGTTCGATCGCCGTCGAGAAGGCGACCAGGGTGAAATCCGGCACGAGGAAAAAGACGATGGAGCGTTTGGTGGCTGGCTTCACGGTCACGGACACTCCCCGGGAGCTTGCGCAGGCGACGATGTCGCAATTGGCAAAGTGTCGGGCCAATCAGGTTTGGATGTCAATGCAATAGCGGCGTCCGCGCAATCAAATGCGACATCGCAAAACAAAACACCCGCAAAGCGCGAGCTCTGCGGGAGAGTGGGGAGGTCAAATCGGAGGCGCCGCCGTGGCGGCGCCGAAAAGTTACATCACCAGGCCGCCGAGGCGGTTGGCGGCCAGTGCGCCGGCTTCGCCGGGCATCGAGGCGTTCAGGCGGCGGCGCTCGATGACGTTGGCCATGCTGCGGTCGCTGCGGGCTGCGAAGATGCGGGAGAAGAACTTCATGGTCGTGGGCCTTGGGTTACGGGCCGCGCTCATCTCGGCGGCTCGTTGGCGCGTATGTATGCCTGTCCGTGTTGCGCTGCAGCAGAAAATGCGAAGCGCGACGACGCAAATGCGACATGCCGGCAGCGTCGCAAAGGCGACGGCGGCCGAGAACGCCGTTTCTTTACAAGAAGTTAACAAATACGAGCTGGGCCGTTATGCGCCTTGTTCATATGCGTCATGCGTGCTCTGCACGGGTCGCGGAATGGCAAAGGCCCGCCCGGCTGGATGCCGGACGGGCCTGAGGTTGCCTGAACCTGAAAGGCTCGGGATGCGTGTATCAGTACCAGCCGCCGATGACGACTTTGTTAACGGTGTTGTGGCGGTAGGCCTGCGGCCAGCCGATGTCCCTCTGGATCTCGGCGGGAAGCGAGCTGACCGAACGTTCGGTCTCGTAACGGGCGCGGGCAGCCCGGTAGTCGGCGGCGATGCGGCCGAGGCGGGTCATGATGGACATTTCTCTCTCCTTTGCGCGGCGGGCCGGGAGAACCCTGCGCACGCATTATGCAAATGCTGTTTCAGCGTCGTGACAGTCGGCTCCGGCGTGGTCCGGTTGCGGATCGGACCGTGCGCATCGCCGCTGGAAAAGGCAGATGCCCCGTTGCGGTGCAGCATCGAGGCGTCGCCCTTCCGCATCAGGATTGCGGCGTTTGCGTGGCGGCGAAGCGGTGTTCGCGCACTTCCGGCGAAAATCCGTCGCTGTCGGGCCAGCCGATGTCCTTCTGCATGCCGAGCGGCAGGCTGGCGACATACATCGCGGTGCGGGCATGGGCGCGGCGGGCGCGGTGAACCTGGATCATGCTGTTGAAGCGGGTGAAGATGGACATGGCTTTCTCCTCTCTGCGTCGGGCGAAAGGCAGTTCGTCGCCTTCGATGGAGTTGACTATCGGCCCGATTGTGTATTCAATCAAACGAAATGAAGTGATCGTTTGCATCAGAGAAATTGAACGAGGTCGTGATGAACGCTCCCCTGAACCAGCCGCTGCCACTGCTCGAACTCGACGTGCTGCGCACATTCGTCGCGATCGCCGAGACCGGCAGCTTCACGCTCGCGGCCAATGCGGTGTTCCGCACGCCCTCGGCCGTGTCCATGCAGATCAAGAAGCTGGAGGAGACGCTCGGGCGCTCGCTGTTCACGCGCGATGCGCGCTCGGTGTCGCTGACCGCAGACGGTGAAATCCTGATCGGCTATGCGCGGCGGCTGCTCGCGATCAACCGCGAGGCGGTGTCGAAATTCGTCGCGCCGGACATTCAGGGCGTGGTGCGGCTCGGCTCGCCCGACGACTATGGCGAGCGCGTCCTGCCGGACGTGCTCAAGCGTTTCGCCCGTTCGCACCCGTCGATCGCGGTCGACGTGATCATCGACCAGAGCGGCAATTTGCGTAAGCGCATGGATGAAGGCGCACTCGACATCACGCTGATGACCTGCTCGACGAGCCTGATCCCGACGGATGCCGAAGTGCTGCTGACCGAGCCGCTGATCTGGGTCGGCGCGCCGGGCGGCTGCGCGCATCTGCGCGATCCGCTGCCGGTGTCGCTGTGGGAGGAAGGATGCGCCTGGCGGACGCGCGCGCTCGATGCGCTGACCGACAGCGGCCGCGACTACCGCATCGCCTATATGAGCGCGCATGCGTCGGGCCAGCGCGCCGCGATCTCGTCGGATCTCGCGATCGCGCCGCTGCCGAAATCCTTCATCGGACCGGACCTCGTGCCGCTGGGCGTCAAGGACGGGCTGCCGGAACTCGGGACCTACAACATCATCATGATCGTGCGGCGCGACGCCAGCGCGCCGGTGAAGGCCGCGGCCGACCATTTGCGCGCGACGATGGAAGGCTTCAAGACGCAGGCGCCGCGCCTGGTCCACGCAGCCGCCTGACGGAACCTCGCGCGGTCTTGCTCGTTGATTTCCAGGCGGCCGTCGGCCGCCTGTCTGCGTATCAGGAGTTGGCAATGGCCGAGCGTCCGATCTGGAAGGGGCAATTGCGCCTTTCCCTCGTTTCCATCCCCGTCGAAATGTTTTCCGCCACCAATTCCAAGGCGCGGGTGGCCTTCCGGCAGATACACAAGCCGTCCGGCAAGCCGATCCAGTTGCAGAAGGTCGTTCCGGGCGTGGGTCCGGTGAAGCCCGACGACATCTGGAAGGGCTATGAGGTCGACAGCGACGAATATGTGCTGATCGAGCCGGACGAGATCGAGGCGATCAAGCTGGAGACGAAGAAGACGCTCGAACTGGTGCAGTTCGTCGATATCCTCGACATTCCGCCGGTCTATTTCGACAAGCCCTATTTCCTCGCTCCGACCGACGATCTGGCCGAGGACGCCTTCCGGGTCGTGCGCGATGCGCTGAAGCAGACCGGCAAGGCCGGGATCGGCCAGCTTGCCATGCGCGGCCAGGAATATCTGGTCGCGGTGAGGCCCTGCGGCAGCGGCCTGCTGCTCGAGACGCTGCACTACGAGGACGAGATCAGGAAGACCGACCCCTTCTTCTCATCGATATCCAAGAAGACCGCCGAAAAGGACCTGCTCGAGGTCGCCAAACAACTGATCGAGCGCAAGAGCGGGCCGTTCGACGCCGGGGCGTTCAAGGATCATTATGCCGACGCGATCCGCGAACTGGTGACGCGCAAGGCCAAGGGTTACAAGCCGGCCAAGGGCAAGACGGAAGCCGAGCCCCGTTTCAAGGGCGGGAATGTGGTCGACCTGATGTCGGCGCTGAAATCGAGCCTTGAAGGACCGGCCAAGCGCAAGAAAGCTGACAATGACAGCAAGAAGCCGGCCCTTGCCAGGAAGGCCGCGGCCAAGAAGCCGGCCGCCAAGCAGCGCAAGTCGGCGTAGGCGGTCATGGCGCGCAAGCGGTCCGGCGTCGACGAACTGCTGAAGGAATACCGCGCCAGGCGCGATTTCTCGAAGACCGCCGAGCCGGACCACCAGCCCGGCCAGACCGATGACGAGGGCTTGGCCTTCGTCGTGCAGAAGCATGATGCGACCCGGCTGCATTATGACTTTCGCCTCGAATGGGATGGCGTGCTGAAAAGCTGGGCGGTGACGCGCGGGCCGAGCTACGATCCGGCCGAGAAGCGGCTGGCGGTCCGAACCGAAGATCATCCGATCGCCTATGGCGCCTTCGAAGGCACTATCCCCGAGAAGGAGTATGGCGGCGGCACCGTCATGTTGTGGGACCGCGGCACCTGGGAGCCGGTCGGCGATTTCGAGAAGGGCCTGAAGGACGGCAAGCTCGTCTTCGTGCTGCATGGCGACCGGCTGAAAGGCGAATGGACGCTGGTGCGCATGAAGCCCCGGCCGGGCGAAAAGCGCGAGAACTGGCTGATGATCAAGCATCGCGAGGAGGGCTTTGTTCCGCCGCGCGGCGATGTTCTCGACAAGCATCTGAAAAGCGTCGCGTCGGGCCGGACGATGGCGCAGATCGCCAAAGGTGGCCGGGGGCTCGCCAAAAGCGACCTGACGGCGAAGCGGCCGAAGGAAGGGCTGACGGGGAAGGCGCCGACGCCGGAAAAGACCATCAGAAAATTCGCCTTGCCGCGATGGCGCGAGCCTCAATTGGCGACGCTGGTCTCCGATGCACCGGACGGCGGAGAGTGGCTGTCGGAGATGAAATATGACGGCTATCGCGCGTTGATCGCGGTCGCCGGCGAGCAGGTGAGAATATACACCCGCAGCGGGCTGGACTGGACGGAAAAGTTTCCGACGATCACAGCGGCCGCCGGTACGCTGGGCGTCGGCAGCGCGCTGATCGACGGGGAGATCGTCGCCTTCGACAAGAACGGCAAGACCGATTTCTCCAGCCTCCAGCAGGATCTGAAACGCGGCGGCAGGAACCTGTCCTGCTTCGTCTTCGACCTGCTGGAACTGGATGGCCAGGATTTGACGCGCAAGCCGCTGGTCGAACGCAAGGCACTGCTGGAGACGCTGATCGGCAAGGATGCCGAGCCTCTGCATTTTTCCACACACATCACGGGCAAGGCCAGCGATGTGTTCAAGCAGGTCTGTTCCGCCGGCCATGAGGGCATCGTCGCCAAACGCGCCGACGACCCGTACAGGCCGGGCAGGGGACGTAGCTGGCTGAAGATCAAATGCACCCGCCGGCAGGAGTTCGTCGTCGGCGGTTATGCGCGGTCCGACAAACGTGGCCGAGCCGTGCGCTCGCTGCTGGTCGGCGTCTTCGAAAACGGCAAGCTGGTCTACAAGGGCCGCGTCGGCGCGTTCGAGGGCGCCATGCTGGGCGAGGTCGAGCAGGCGGTCGCCGACCGGGAGCGAAAATCGTCGCCCTTCGCCAGCGTTCCGCGCGAGATGGCGCGGGGCGCGGTCTGGCTCAAACCTGATATGGTGATCGAAGTCGACCTTGCGGAATTCACCGCCGACGGCATCGTGCGCCACGGCGTCGTCAAGGGCATCCGCGGCGACAAGGCGGCGAAGGACGTGGTGCTGGAAAGTCCCGGAGAAGCAGCGATGAGCGAACATGAGACACGCGACGTCTTCGAGGGCGTCAAGCTGTCGAGCCCGACAAAGCCGCTGTTCACCAATCCCGATGTGACCAAAGCCGATCTCGCCGCCCATTACGAACGTGTGGCCGAACGCATCCTGCCGCATGTCGAGCGGCGGCTCCTGTCACTCGTGCGCTGCCCCGATGGTGCCGACGGCCAATGCTTTTTCCAGAAGCACGAATCGAAGGGATTTCCCGACGAGATCAAGCTGATGGAAATCGCCGAGGCCGACGGCAAGAAGGACAATTACCTCTATGCCACGTCGCTCGCTTCGCTGATCGCCGCCGTTCAGATGGGCACGCTGGAGTTCCACATCTGGGGCTCGCATATCGACCAGATCGAGAAACCGGACCGGCTGGTGTTCGACCTCGATCCGGACGAGGGCCTCGACTTTGTCGCTGTGCGCGACGCGGCGTTCGACCTGCGCGACAGGCTGGAAAAACTGGGGCTGAAAGCGGTTCCGATGGTGACTGGCGGGAAGGGCGTGCATGTCATCGCGCCGATCGCCCGCAAGGCCGAGTGGCCGCAGGTGAAGGAGTTCGCGCGCGGTTTCGCCAAGATGCTGGAGGACGATGCGCCGGACCGTTACGTCGCCAACCTGTCGAAGGCCAAGCGCAAGGGTCGCATCTTCGTCGACTATCTGCGCAATGAGCGCGGCTCGACTGCGATCTGTCCCTACTCGACCCGCCGCCGCAAGGGCGCGCCGATCGCGACGCCGGTCTCCTGGGACGAGTTGAAGGGGCTCGATGCGGCCAATGTTTTTCACATCGCCGACATGGAAAAACGTCTCGCCATGGCCGATCCGTGGAAAGAAGCAGGTGGCTGGAAGCAATCCGTCACCAAGGCGATGATCGACAAGGTCTCCGCCGAATAAGGAACCGCCGAGCGACCGCGACGTTGCCGGGCAGGAGGACTGGCCGATGCAGATGCCTGATTATGACAGTTTCTTCCGCGCCTATGTGGATTTCTACAATGGTGCGCTCGCCGAAAAGCCGGTGATCGGCGATCTGCGCCAGTGCTACGCCGAATTCATCGTCGGCGCGTCGCCCGGCAGCGTCATGGGCGGTGAAAACGGCGAGGAATACGGCAAGGTTCTCGACAAGGGGTTCGGCTTCTATCGCGCCATCGGCGTCACGCACATGAGCCTGCGTAAGACCGAGGCCAGTGAGATCATGGCCGGCCACGACATGGTCCGCGTCTTCTTCACCGCCGAGATGCGCCGCAAGGACGGCTCGGAGTTCCCGGTCGATTTCGAGGTCGCCTACATCACCCAGCGCCGCGACAGCGGGCCGAAGATTTTCGCCTTCATGTCGGAAAACGAGCTGGAGCTTTTCAAGGAACTCGGCGTGGTCGATGCCGAAGGGAAGCCGGCTTAGGCGACGACTTACCCTTGCTCCTGCAGTCGTCGCCTTATGGCCCGGTGCAGGTCAGGCGCTGCGTCGACCAGCGCTTTCGCCGCGTCCGATTGCGGATTGTCGAGCACGTCGCCCGTGCGGCCTTCCTCGACCATTTTCCCGTCATGCATGACCATCACCTCGTCGGTGATGGCGCGCGCCACCGTCAGGTCGTGGGTGATGAACAGATAGGCGACGCCGAGCCGCTGGTTCAGATCGGCCAGCAGGTCGAGCACCTGCGCCCGGATTGAAACGTCGAGCGCCGACACCGGTTCGTCTGCGACCACGAGTTTCGGCCGGGTGATGATGGCGCGCGCGATCGACAGGCGCTGGCGCTGGCCGCCCGAGAATTCGTGTGGATATTTGTCCATGTCCGCGGGTTGCAGGCCGACCTCGTTCAGCGCCGCCGCCACCGCCTCGCGACGCCTGGCCGGCGTCGGTTTGTCGTCCAGCAGATGCAGCGGCTCCGACACCAGCCGCTCGACCTTGTGGCGCGGGTTGAACGAGCCGTAGGGGTCCTGGAAGACGACCTGCATGTTGCGGCGAAAGGGCCGCAGCGCCGTCTCGTCCTTGCCGACCATGTTCTCGCCCATGAAGCGGATCTCGCCGCTGGTCGGCGTGTCCAGCGCGAGGATCATGCGCGCCAGCGTCGACTTCCCGCAGCCCGAGCGGCCGACCAGTGCGATCGACTGGCCGGGCTTCATCGAGAAGGACACGCCGTCGACCGCGCGGAACGGCGGCTCGCGCTTGAACAGCGAAGTGCGGCGGCCCGGATAGTCGCGCACGACCTGCTCCACTTCGAGCAGGTTCGCCGCCTGCGACGAGGCCGCATGCGTGTTCGGCCGCGCCGGCACATGCATCGAGGCCTGCGCGAGTTGGCGCGTGTAGGGATGCAACTGTTCGGACAAGGTTCTGGCGGTCTCGCCCGATTCCATCACCTCGCCATGGCGCAGGATGGTGATGCGGTCGGCCATGTCGGCCACAACGCCCAGGTCGTGCGAGATCAGCAGCAGGCCCATGCGGTCCTCATCGACCAGGCCCTTCAGCAGTTCGAGGATCTGCTTCTGCAGCACTACGTCGAGCGCGGTCGTCGGCTCGTCGGCGATCAGCAGCTTCGGCTTCAGCGCGCAGGCGATCGCGATGACGACACGCTGGCGCTGGCCGCCGGAGAGTTCGTGCGGGAAGCGGGAGAGGGGGAATTTGGATTCCGGCAAGCCGACACGGTCGAGGATACGCCGCGCCCGGTCTTCCGCCTCGGCGCGGCCACATCGTGTGTGCCAGCGGATCCCCTCGGCCACCTGCTCGCCGATGGTCTTCACCGGATTCAGCGCCGTCATCGGTTCCTGGAAAACCATGCCGATGTCGTCGCCGCGCAACGCGTTCATCTGATCCTCGGTCGCCCCGAGAATGTCGATGCCGTTAAAGCTCACCTTTCCGCGCGCCGTGAGGCCGCGCGGAAGCAGTTGCATGACGGTCAGCGCGGTCATCGATTTGCCCGAGCCGGACTCGCCGACCAGCGCCATGACCTCGCCGGGCTCGATCGTCAGATCGACATCCTTCAGGATCGGCAGCTTGCCGATCGACAGCGACAGGTTCTCGATCCGAAGCAGGCTCAACGTTCGCGCCTCAGCTTCGGGTCGAGCACATCGGAGAGGCCGTCGCCGAGAAGGTTGAGGCCGAGCACGGTCAGGACGATGGCCATGCCGGGGAAGATGGCGAGATAGGGCGCGACCATCATCCGCGTCTGCGCCTCGAACAGCATGCGGCCCCAGCTCGGCATTGGCGGCTGCGCGCCGAGGCCGAGATAGGAGAGGGAGGCTTCCGCCAACACGGCGAGCGCGAACTGGATCGTCGCCTGCACCAGCAGGATGCTCGCGATGTTCGGCAGGATGTGCTCGATGGTGATCAGCCCCTGGCCCTTGCCGGACGCGCGGGCGGCGAGCACGAATTCGCGCGGCCACAAGGACAGTGCGCCAGCCCGCGCCACGCGGGCGAAGACCGGGATGTTGAAGATGCCGATCGCGATGATGGCGATGATCGCATCCGGGCCGAAGATCGCGGTCAGCATGATCGCGGTCAGAAGGGCGGGGAAGGCGAAGACGAGGTCGTTGAAGCGCATCAGGATCTCGTCGATCCAGCCGCCGCGCGCCGCCGCCCAGCAGCCGAGCGGCACGCCGAGCGCGATGCCGATGCCCACCGCGACGATCGCCACGGCAATCGAATTACGCGCGCCGACCATGATCATCGACAGCACGTCGCGGCCGAAATGGTCGGTGCCGAACCAGTGGGCGGCCGAAGGCGTCTTCAACCGGTCCGCCACCGGCAGGACGGTGACGTCGTAAGGCGTCCAGATGTAGGAGAGCAGCGCCATCAGCGTGATGGCGAGCGTGATGGCGAAGCCGATGACGAAGGACCGGTTCGCAAACGCCTTTGCGACGATATTGTCGGCGGGGGGCTGGGCGAGGCTCATTCGCGTGTCCTCAGGCGCGGATCGGCGATCGCGTAGGACAGGTCAACCACAAGGTTGATCGCGATGATGGCGGCGACGATCAGGATCACCACGCCCTCGACCACGATCAGGTCCCGCTGGGTGATCGCCTGATAGACGAGCCGCCCGAGGCCCGGCAGGTAGAATACGTTCTCGATGACGATGACGCCGGTGATCAGGAAACCGAACTGGATGCCGATGATGGTGAGCACCGGGATCAGCGCGTTGCGCAGCGCGTGCCGCCAGAGCACGTAGCGTTTCGGCATGCCCTTGGCGCGGGCGGTGCGGATGTAGTCCTCGCCCAGCACATTGAGCAGCGAGGTGCGCGTGACCCGCGACAGGATCGCAGCCTGCGGCAGGGCAAGCGCTATCGCCGGCAGGATCAGCGCCTTCAGCGCCGGCCAGATGCCAGCGCCCCAGCCCGGGAAACCGCCGGCCGGCACCAGCCGGAGCCAGACCGCGAAGACATAGACGAGCAGCAGCGCGAACCAGAAGCTGGGGATGGCGATGCCGAGCTGCGCCGCGCCCATGGCGGTGACATCAGCCGGACGGCCGCGCCGCGAGGCGGAATACATGCCGACCGGAATGCCGATGGCGGTGGCCAGGAAAAGCGAGATCAGCGCCAGCGGCAGCGTCACCACCATGCGCTCGGCGACCAGGTCGATGACCGGCGAGGAATAGGTGAAGGACCGGCCGAAGTCGCCGACCAGCAGGCCGCCGATCCAGCTCAGATATCGCGTCACGAGCGGCTGGTTCAGCCCCATCTGCTCGCGCAAGGCGTTGAGCGCGTCCGGCGTCGCCTCCATGCCGAGCATGAGCTGCGCCGGGTCCCCGGGCAGGATCTCCATGACGGCGAACACCACCAGCGATGCCACGAGCAGCGTGACGAGACCGATCAGGGTTCGCTTGAGGATGTAACGGGTCATGGGAGCGATTCCTTCTGTTTCGAAGGACCGGTGCGAGACGAAAAAACAAAACGGAGATCGTATGCGACGACATTTTCGGCCAGACGGCCATCAAGCGCGCCAAGTATCGTTTCGCATACCGCCGACCTGTGCTTCAAAATCTCATGACTCCAGAAACGGAGTATGGAGAAGCCGAGGTCGCGCATGAATTGGTCGCGGCGACGATCATATGTGCTGTCGGCGTGATGAGAGCCGTCGAGCTCGACGACCAGAAATCGTTCGCGACAGCAGAAGTCCGCAAAATATGGCCCAATAGGAAGCTGGCGGGTGAATTTGAAGCCGCCTAGTTTCCGTCGCTTCAATTCGAGCCAAAGCAGCGCTTCGGCCTGATTGTCATTCTGGCGAAGCAGTCGCGCTCGCGCTGTTGTGCCGGCTTTCCGGCGGCTCCGTTTGAGATCAGAAAACTCCCCCACTCCGTCGTCCCTGCGGGACGCCACCTCTCCCCCTGCGAGGGGGAGAGGAAGGGAGCCAGCCATTGCGGCCGGCGTTTCCTCTCCCCCGTCGAACGGGGGAGAGGTGGTCTGCGAAGCAGACCGGAGTGGGGGTCGACTGTGCATCAAACAGACGAACCGGCCCCTCACTCCGCCCACTTCACCTTGGTCATGTCGTTCGCCTGGATCGGCGAATTCTCCCACATGCCTTCGACCTTGGCATCCCAGACGCCGACCTTCGGCAGTTCGAAGAGGAAGACGACCGGAACGTCGGTGGCCAGCTTCTTCTGCATCTCGCCGAGCAGTTCCTTGCGCTTTGCCGGGTCGTTGGCGATCTGCAGGTCCGCCGCCATCTTGTTGAAGTCGGCGTTCTCGTAGCCGATGTAGTAATTCGGCCGGGCGTAGATATCGATGTCGTTCGCCTCGGTGTGCGACACGATCGAGAAGTCGTAGTCCTTGTCGGTGTAGACGCCCTTCAGCCAGTCGGCCCATTCGACCGGGATGATGTCGAGGTTGATGCCGACCTCGCGCAACTGCGCCGCGATCACCTCGCCGCCCTGTCGGGCATAGGCGACGGGCGGCAGCTTGATGGTCGCCTTGAAGCCATCGGGCAGGCCTGCCGCCTTCAGATATTCTTTCGCCTTGGCGACGTCGTGCGGATAGGTGTCGACCAGGTCGACATAGTCCGGGTTCTTCGGCGAGACATGCGAGCCGATCGGCAGGCCGAGGCCGTTCGACGCCGCATCGATCACCGCCTTGCGGTCGATGGCCGAAGCTACCGCCTGACGCACTTCAAGCTTGGAGAAGGGCTCCTTCTTGTTGTTCATCGACAGGATGGTCTCGCCTTCCGTGGCGCCGATCACGACCTTCAGGCGCGGGTCGGCCTGCACCTGCGCCAGCGCGTCGCCGACCGGCGCGTTCGGGAAGGCCTGCACGTCGCCCGACAGCAGCGCCGGCACCGCCGCCGCGGCATCGGGGATCACACGGAACTCGACCTTGTCGAGGAACACCGGATCGCCCCAGTAGCCGTCCGCCTTCACCAGCCTGATCGCCGAGCCCTTGGCCCAGCTATCGAACTTGAACGGGCCGGTGCCGATCGGCTTTTCCTTGTTGCCGTCGGCGGATTCCGGCGCGACGATCACCGCGTCGCCGAGGCCCATATTGTAGATGAACAGGCCCTGCGGATTGGCGAGCGTCACCTTGACGGTCGTTGGGTCGACCACGGTCACGTCGGTGATCTGCTGGAACAGCTTCTTCTGCGCGTTGGTCGAGTCCTCGGCACGGGCCCGGTCGAGCGAGAATTTCACGTCGTCGGACGTGAAGTCGGTGCCGTCATGGTATTTGACGCCGCTGCGCAGCTTGAACGTGTATTCCTTGCCGTCCTCCGACGCCGTCCAGCTTTCCGCGAGGCCGGGCTGCGGCTGGCCGTTCTCGTCGATGCGGGTCAGGCCCTCGAACACGTTCGCATAGACGACCTCGTCGATGGCCGCCGCCGCGCCGCCTGTCGGATCGAGATGCGGCGGCTCCAGAACGACGCCAACCACGATGTCGGTGCGCGCGGCCAGCGCGGTCGACGAAGCCAGCGCGAGAATCGCTGCGGCGACGATTGAGGACCAGGATTTCATGAAAGACGCTCCCATTATGCCATTGTGGCTGATGCCGGATCAAAGCGCGAAATCGTTCGCGAGTAAATCGGGATTGTTCCAACGATTTCAGGCAAAGCGGAACCGATTTTCAACGAACGACCGAACAAGGCGGCTGCCAAACGAAATGGCGGCCCGCAGGCCGCCATTCGTGCAAATCAGGTGCGACAGCCGTGTGTCAGGGACGGACGACGATGCGCGTGTTCTTCAGCCCGGCCTGGCGGGCGAGCGAATAGAAGGTCGCCGCATTGCCGACCGAAAGCCGGATGCAGCCGGCCGATGCCGGGCGTCCCAGCAGTTTCGACTGATACGTGCCGTGCACCGCGTAGTTGCCGGAGTAGAACACCGAATAGGGCATCGGCGCGTTGTTGTAGCGGCTGGAGCGATGATTGCGCGACGTCCATTTCGCCGACCAACTGCCGGTCGGCGTGACCTTGCCGCGCCGCGCGGTCGACACGGCCCAGCGGTATTTGACGATGCCGCCTTCCGTGACCGTCATTGTCTGCGACGACAGATTGACAGTGGCGACCAGCCGCGCGGCGCTCGCCTCCGCCGGCTGAAAGGCCGCAATGGAAGCGGCGAGCGCAAGGGCTCCGACAAATTTCTGAAACATCCCCAACCCCGTTCCGATTTTGCGCGGAGGATATGACGCGACGGCAGAGGCCGCAATTCTCGGCTTCATATCATCAGCAAAAGTTGATGAAACGGTTACGCCGCCCCGGCGGTCAGAAGCAGGCCGAGACCGATCGCCATCACCTTGGCCGACTGGACCATGTCGTCGATGCCCACCCATTCGTCGGGCTGGTGCGCCAGGTCGAGGATGCCAGGGCCATAGGCGATGCAGTCGTGCAGATGGCCGAGGCGCGCGATGTGTTTCTGGTCATAGGTGCCGGGCGAGATGACGTAATCCGGCTCGCGCTCGAAGATTTTCCGGATGCCTTCCGCGACGGCTGTGGCGACGGGCGAATCCTTCTCCGTCATCAGCGGCAGCACCTCCATCAGGTCGCGGATGCGGTAGTCGAATCTCGGCCGCTCCCATTTCAGCCGGTCGAGGATCGAGGTCACCTCGGACTTCACCGTGTCGATATCCTCCTCCAGCAGGAAGCGCCGGTCGATCACGAGGCGGCAGGAATCGGGCACGTTCGGCGCGGGCAGGCCCGGGAAATAGTCCTCGGTCTGGCCACCATGGATCGAATTGATGTTCATGGTCGAGCGCCGCGCGCCCTCCGGCACGACCGGCGTCCGCGTCTGCTTGCGGTCGAGCGCCGGAAACAGCTCCTTCTCGAAGGCATCCAGCACCGCGCCCATGTGGCGCACGGCTGAATCGCCGAGGAACGGCATGGAGCCGTGCGCGATCTTGCCCTTGGTCTCGATCTCCGCCCACCAGACGCCCCGATGGCCAAGGCAGATGCGATCCTTGTTCAGCGGCTCCGGGATGATGACGTGGTCGACGCGCGGTTTCGAGAAATAGCCCTGCTTCGCCAGATAGGCGACGCCGCCGAAACCGCCGGATTCCTCATCGGCGGTTCCCGAAATCTCGATCGCGCCGGGGAAATCGGGATTGGCTTCGAGGTAGGCTTCCACCGCCACGATCGACGCGGCAAGGCCGCCCTTCATGTCGCAGGCGCCGCGGCCATAGACCCGTCCGTCCCTGATCACTCCTGCGAACGGATCGACGGTCCAGCCGTCGCCCGCCTCGACCACGTCGATATGCGAATTGAAATGCACGCATCTGCCGGGGCGCTTGCCCTCGATGCGGGCAATGACATTGGTGCGCGGATGCTGGTCGCTGTCGCCCGGCGTTCCGACGCCACGGACATATTCGACGGCAAAGCCGCGCTTCCGAAGCCGGTCGCCGACGAATTCGGCGCATGGCGCATAGGCTTCGCCCGGCGGGTTCACGGTCGGGAACCGGATCAGGTCGGCGGTCAGTTCGGCGACGTCGTCGGCACGCCGGTCGATCATCGAGAGAAGCTTGTCGGTCATGGCGGGATTTGAGCCGGGCGCCGGGGCGAACGCAAGGGCGTCTCATTGGCGTTCCTCCGCCAAAGGTTTTGGACCAGGCCGCCCATGTCGCTTTGCATGTCGCCGGGCGGCATTCCATCCCGCATCGGGTCATGCCAAGGTCGGCCAATGGAGCCAAGACAAGCATGAGTCCGGACCCGCGACTCGACCTGTCCAAGCCGGTGTCGGACGAGGTGCGCAAGACCACCTGCTACATGTGCGCGTGCCGCTGCGGCATCGACGTGCACCTGAAGGACGGCAAGATCCGCTACATCGAGGGTAACCGCGATCACCCCGTCAATCGCGGCGTGCTGTGCGCCAAGGGCTCGGCCGGCATCATGCAGCACTACGCGCCGGCCCGCCTGCGCTCGCCGATGCTGCGCACCGGTCCGCGCGGATCGGGCGAGTTCAAGCCGATCTCCTGGGACGAGGCGCTGGCCATCGCGACCGAATGGATGGGGGAGGTGCGCCAGCGCGACCCGAAGAAGCTCGCCTTCTTCACTGGCCGCGACCAGTCGCAGTCGCTGACCGGCTTCTGGGCCCAGCAATTCGGCACGCCGAACTATGCCGCCCATGGCGGCTTCTGCTCGGTCAACATGGCCGCCGCCGGCATCATGACGCTGGGCGGCGGCTTCTGGGAGTTCGGCGCGCCGGACTGGGAGCGGACGAAGCTCTTCATCCTGTTCGGCGTCGCGGAGGATCATGATTCCAACCCGATCAAGATCGGCATTTCGAAACTGAAATCGCGCGGCGCGCGCTTCGTCTCGGTCAATCCGGTGCGCACCGGCTATTCGGCGATCGCCGATAGCTGGATTGGCATTCGCCCGGGCACCGACGGGCTGCTGGTGCTGTCGCTGGTCCACGAACTGCTGAAGGCGCGGAAGATCGATGTCGACTATCTCGTGCGCTACACCAACGCGCCCTGGCTGGTCATCGATGCGCCCGGCACGCCGGACCATGGCCTGTTCGCCCGGGACGGCGACGGCCAGCCGCTGGTCTGGGAGACCGTGACCGAACGCGCCGTTGCCAAGGGGACCAAGGGCGCAAGGCCAGCGCTGGCCGGCCGCTTCGAACTGGAGGACGGTCGCGCCGTCATGCCGTCTTTCGCGCTCATTGCGGAAAAATATCTGGACGAGGCCTACGATCCCGATGTCGTCGCACCGAAGACCGGCGTGCCCGCGAAAGTCATTCGGGGGTTGGCTGCGGAGATCGCGCGCGTCGCCTTCGAGGAAACGATCGAGATCGTCCAGCCCTGGACAGACATCCACGGCGAGCGGCATTCATCCTACATCGGCCGGCCGGTGTCGTTCCACGCCATGCGCGGCATCTCGGCCCATTCCAACGGGTTCCAGACGGCCCGCGCCATCCATGTGCTGCAGGCGCTGATCGGAGCGGTCGACTGCCCCGGTGGCTTCCGCTTCGAGCCGCCTTATCCCAAGCCCGTAGAGGCGCACCCGACGCCGCACGGAAAGGCCGAGCATTTCGGGTCCAACAAGCCGCTGTCCGGCCCGCATCTCGGCTTCCCTCGCGGACCTGAGGATCTGCTGGTCGATGCCGACGGCACGCCGAACCGCATCGACAAGGCGTTTTCCTGGGACGCGCCGATCTCGGCGCACGGCCTCATGCACATGGTGATCGCCAACGCCCATGCCGGCGACCCTTATCCGGTCGACGTGCTGTTCCTCTACATGGCCAACATGGCGTGGAACTCGTCGATGAACACGGCCGGCGTCATCGCCATGCTGGAGGACAAGGACGAGGCGACAGGCGACTACCGCATCCCGAAGATCATCTATTCCGACGCCTATTCCTCCGAGATGGTCGCCTATGCCGACCTCGTCCTGCCGGACACGACCTATCTCGAGCGGCACGACTGCATCTCGCTGCTCGACCGGCCGATCGCCGAGCCGGACTGCGTCAACGATGCGATCCGCTGGCCGGTGGTGCAGCCAGACCGCGACGTGCGGCCGTTCCAGTCGGTGCTGATCGATCTCGGCGCGCGGCTGCGCCTGCCGGGTTTCGTCGATGCGCGGGGAGGGGCGCTCTACAAGGATTATGCCGACTACATCGTACGCCACGAGCGCCGGCCCGGCATCGGCCCGCTGGCCGGTTTCCGCGGCGGCGACGGCACCCGCACCGGGCGCGGCGCGGCCAACCGCGACCAGTTGAAGCGCTATATCGAGAACGGCGCCGTGTTCAGCGCGCATATCCCGATGGAGGCGCAGTTCTTCAAGCATGCGAACCGCGACTATCAGGACTTCGCGGTGCGCATGGGCTTCTTCGACACGCCGCAGCCTGTGACCTTCCAGCTCTACAGCGAGATTCTCCAGAAATTCCGTCTGTCGGCCGAGGGGTTGCGCGCGCCCTTCGCGCCGGAGACGCATCGGGCGCGCCTCCTCGCCGCCTTCGATCCGATGCCGTCCTGGTATGAGCCGCTGGAGGAGGCGGGCGTCAGCGCCGAGGATTTCCCCTACCACGCGATCACGCAGCGCCCGATGGCGATGTATCATTCCTGGGGGTCGATGAACGCCTGGCTGCGCCAGATCCACACGCGCAACGTCCTCTACGTTCCCGGCGCGATCTGCGACGCCGAAGGGCTGGCCACCGGCGACTGGGCCTGGGTCACCTCGCATCACGGCCGCATCAAGGTCGAGATCGCCCGCACCGACGCCGTCAACCGCGACACGATGTGGACCTGGAACGCGATCGGCAAGCGCAAGCGCGCCTGGTCGCTCGACGCGGACGCGCCCGAGGGCAATCGCGGCTTCCTGCTCAACCATCTCATCCATGAACTGCTGCCGCCGAAGGGCGACGGCATGCGCTGGTCGAACTCCGATCCGGTGACGGGGCAGGCGGCGTGGTACGACCTGCGCGTCCACATCGAGAAGGCCGAGCCGGATGCCGAGAGCCGGCCGGAGTTTTCGCCGGTGCGGGTCGCCGACAACGATGTGCCGAAGGAGATTCGTTACGGGCAGGAGTGGTCGGAATGACCTCCCTTCCTTCCGTCGCTCCGCCGAAAAAGCTCGGACTTGTCATCGACCTCGACGTCTGCGTCGGCTGCCATGCCTGCGTCGTCTCCTGCAAGGAGTGGAACACCGGCGGCTACGGCGCGGCGCTGTCGGACCAGGAGCCATACGGGAAGGACGTGTCCGGCACGTTCCTCAACCGCATCCACACATTCGAGGTCGTACCCGAGGGCGGGCAGGTGGTCGGCGAGGCGGGGGACGCGCGCATCGTGCATTTCCCGAAATCCTGCCTTCACTGCGACGACGCGCCCTGCGTCACCGTCTGCCCGACCGGCGCGAGCTACAAGCGGCAGGCCGACGGCATCGTGCTGGTGGACGAGGACAAGTGCATCGGCTGCGGTCTGTGCGCCTGGGCCTGTCCTTACGGCGCGCGCGAGATGGATCTCGCCGCCGGCGTCATGAAGAAATGCACGCTCTGCGTCGACCGCATCTACAACGAGACGCTGAAGGAGGTCGACCGCGTGCCGTCCTGCGTGCGCACCTGCCCGGCGAACGCGCGCCATTTCGGCGACTTCGCCGATCCCCAGTCGAACGTGTCGATCATGGTCGCGGCGCGCGGCGGCATCGACCTGATGCCGGAGCAGGGGACCCGGCCCGTGAACAAATATCTGCCGCCGCGCCCGCGCAAGCCGCTGGCCGACATCGCGCCGCTCGCCGAACATTCCGATGGCGCGAAAGGCTTCTTCGCCTGGCTCGACGGCGTGCTGGACCGCATCTGACGACATGCATCCCGCCGCCTCAATCATCGTGTTCACGACCCTGTCCGGCCTCGGCTACGGGCTGGCGGCGATGCTCGGCCTGGGCCTGCTCGATCCGGCGGCGATAGCGACGAAGATCGCTCATGTGCTGGCGCTTGCCCTGATCAGCGCCGGCCTGCTGTCATCGACGCTGCATCTCGGCAATCCGCAGCGCGCCTGGCGGGCGTTCTCGCAATGGCGCTCGAGCTGGCTGTCGCGCGAGGGCGTGCTGGCCGTCGCGGGCCTGCCGGTGCTGACGTTCAACGCAGCGGCATCGATCTTCCGCGACGCCTATGTTCCGGCGATGGGTGTCCTCGCCGTCCTGTTCTGCATCGTCACCGTCTGCTGCACGGCGATGATCTACGCCTCGCTGCGATCGGTGCAGGCGTGGAACACGCGGCTGACGCCGGCATGCTTCCTGGCGTTCTCGCTATCGGGCGGAGCCCTGCTGGCGCTGCTTTTCTCCGGCGTTCCGGCGACATGGCCGGCATTGGCGACCGTCGTCATGCTCGCGCTGGCCTGGGGCCTGAAATGGTCTTGGTGGGGCAGGCTCGATTCGCTGAAGGCGCTGTCCACGCCGGAATCCGCAACCGGCCTCGGCGATATCGGCCGGGTGCGCCTGTTCGAGCGACCACATATGAACGGCAATTATCTCACCCGCGAGATGGGCTATTCGGTCGCGCGCAAGCATGCCTGGAAATTGAGGATCATCGCCCTGCTTGCCGGCGGCGTCGCGCCTGCGGCGCTGGTCCTCCTGTCATTGGCCGTGGGCGGGTGGCCGGTGATCGCGCTGACTGGCCTCGCCTGCGCCTCGCATTTGCTCGGCGTCCTGACCGAGCGCTGGCTGTTCTTCGCCGAGGCGCGCCACGCAGTGATGAATTATTACGGCGCCTAGGCCTTTTGGCCGCGCTTGCGGCGTTCCTTGATTTCCCAGCGCTTGTGAAACCACATCCACTGGCCCGGATATTCGCGCACCCAGCCTTCGATGATGTCGTTCACCTGCTGTGCGAGCGCGGCGGGATCGATCTCCCCGTTCGCGTCGCGCGCCGGTTCGATCGGGTCGAGGATTTCGAGCCGGTAGCGGTTGCCGGGCAGGCGGATGCAGCGCGCCGGATGGATGTCGGCGTCGAACTGGCGCGCCAGACGCGGCACCAGCGGGCTGGTCTGGCATTCGCGGCCGAAGAAGGTGGTCAGGATGCCGCCGTTGAATTTCTGATCCACGAGCGCGCCGACCGAGCCGTCTTCCTCCAAGATGCGCGCCAGCGAGATCGCCGCGCCGGAGCGCGACGCGACCATGCGCGCGTTCGACACATTGCGCGCGGTGCTCAGCTCCTCGGCCAGATATGGATTGTTCGGCGCGCGGAAGAGGGCGACGAGGTCGAGGCCGAAGGTCGCCGCCGCGACCGGAAACATCTCGAAACAGCCGGTATGCGCGGTGAAGAAAATGCGCGGCTTCTTGCTGTCGACCACGCGGATGAACACGTCCACGCCATCGACTTCGACGCGGTGCTGCGCGTCCGAGAAGGGACGGAAGTCGAACAGCCGGTCGAGGAAGACATATTCGGCCGCCAGCCGCGCCATGTGGCCCCACATGTCGTAGGCGATGGCCTGGATTTCCTCTTCCGATTTCTCGGGATAGGCTTTTCGCAGATTGCCGAGGGCGACGCGATGGCGGCCGCTCCACGGCCCGACCGTCTTGCCGAGCCGGTCGGCGAGGTTTAGCGCGCGGTCGGCCGACATCAGCCGCAGCAGCGCGAAGATCGCCAGCACGCCCTTGGCGATCAGCCAGTGACGCCAGGAGCGCAGCCAGCTCCCGATACGTGCCCAGTTCATCCGGAGCGGGCCCGCAGCGTCATGCGATGCGCAGCAATATCTTGCCGAACACGTCGCGGCCCTCCATGCGCTGGAGCGCCTTGTCGAGGCCGTCGAACCCGACCTCGGTGTCGATGACCGGCCGTACCTTCTTGGTCGCGAGCTTGGCCATCACCGTCGCCATGTTCTCCATGCGGCAGCCGAACGAACCGATCAGCCGCAGCTGCTGCTGGAAGAGCTGCATCAGGTTGATCGTCGCAGAGACGCCCGAGGTCGAGCCGCAAGTGACCAGCCGACCGCCGCGCTTCAGCGAGAACATCGATCCCTGCCAGGTGTCCGCGCCGACATGCTCGAACACCACGTCGACGCCCTTCTTGGCGGTGAGCTTGCGCACCACGCCTTCGAACCGGTCGGTGCGGTAGTTGATGACGTGGTCGGCGCCGAGCGCCTTCGCCGGCTCGATCTTGGCGTCGGAGCCCACGGTGGTGATGACGGTCGCGCCCGCCATCTTGGCGAGCTGGATCGCGGCGGTGCCGATGCCGGAGCCGCCGGCATGGACCAGCACCGTCTCGCCAGCCTCGAGTTTCGCATTGTCGAACAGCATGTGCTCGACCGTGCCGAAGGTGATCGGAGCCACTGCCGCATCCGTCGCGTCAGCACCCTCGGGGGCAGGGACAAGGTTGCGCGCCGGCATCACGACCTGCTCCTGCGCGAAGCCGTCGAGGTGGAAGCCGTGCACGCCGCCGACATTTTCACACAGATTGTCGCGGCCTTCGCGGCAGGCTTTGCAATGGCCGCAGGTGCGCGCGCCGAAGATCGACACGATCTGGCCGGGTTTTACGCTCGTCACGCCGTCGCCGACGGCGGTTACCACGCCCGCGGCCTCGGCGCCGATCACCAGCGGCATCTTTCGCTTGGCGAACGCCATGCCGCGCCAGCCCCAGACGTCGATATGGTTCAGCGCCACCGCGCTGATCGCAACCGACGCTTCGCCGGCCGCCGGCGGCGGGGGAGGGGGAAGATCGACAAGTTCGATGCGGCGGTCGGCCACAAGCTGTAGAGCGCGCATAGTGATTTTCTGGCAGATCGCCTGTTGCGTCGCGCCGCGCTTAACCGGGTTCTCGCGCCATGACAAGGCAAGCGTTCTGCCCGCCGAAGCCGAAGGAGTTGGACAGGACCATGCCGACATCGGCCTGGCGCTTCACGTTCGGCACCACGTCGAGGTCGATCGCCGGGTCGGGATTGTCGTGGTTGATCGTCGGCGGAATGACGCCTTCGCGCATCGTTATCAGCGAAAACACGGCCTCGACCGCGCCGGCGGCCGAGAGCGTGTGACCGATCATCGACTTGTTGGACGAGATCGGAATCTTCTTCATGCGCTCCCCGAACACGGTCGCCAGCGACAGATGCTCCATCTTGTCGTTCTCGGGCGTCGACGTGCCGTGCGCATTGACGTAGCCGATCGCGCTCTCGTCCACGCCCGCGTCGTCGAGCGCGGCGCGCACCGCGGCGATTGCGGGTGAACCGTCGGGCTTCGAGCGGGTGCGGTGGAAATCGTCCGCCTTCTCGCCGCAGCCGCGCATGATGCCAAGGATTTTCGCGCCGCGCGCCCGCGCACTGGCGAGCGATTCGAGCACCAGCGCCGCCCCGCCTTCGGCGAGCACGAAGCCGTCGCGATCGCGCGAGAAGGGTTTTGACGCCTTTTCCGGCACCTCGTTCTGCGTCGACAAAGCCGACAGGAGCGAAAAGCGGATCATCGATTCGGCGTTGGCCGAGCCGTCCGCGCCGACGATCAGCGCGCGGTCGCATTCGCCGCGGCGGATCGCCTCGACGCCGAGCTGGATCGCGGTCGCGCCGGACGCGCAGGCGGTAGAAGTGGTGATCGGGACGCCGCGCGTGCCGAATTCGTCGGCAAGCCGCTCGGCGACCACGCCGAACTGCATGTTCTCGAAGATCGCCTGGTTGTCGGTGTCACGCGCCGCGCCGAGCAGGCGCGCATAGCCTTCGCCCTTGCCCTTGCGGTAGATTTCCAGCCGGTCGTGCCAGGTCAGCTCGATCGGCGGCGCGGCGACGAAGAGCCGTCCGCCGAAGTCCGGGCCGATGCCGGCCAGCGCGACAGCCTCGCGCGCGGCGGTCGCGCCGAGCTCAAAGGTCAGCGGCGCCATGCCGGCATTGCTGGCGTCGAGATAGTCGACCGTGCCGGCCATCGTCGTCTTCAGATGGTCGATCGGGAAGCGGGTGATGCGGTGGATGCCGGACTTGCCGGAAGTCAACGCGGCCCAGTTGTCGGTCAGGCCGGCGCCGAGCGAGGTGACGACGCCCATGCCGGTGACGGCGATGACGGGACGGCCGAGATGGTCGAGATCGCTGGACATGAGAACCTCAAGCCTTGCGCAGGACGGCGATGCCTTCGCCGCTGAGATTGGCGACCGCGGTCGCAGCGACGCGCTCGACCGACCCGGCGAATGGGGATTCGGGCCCGGCCAGCGGCGGCAGGGCCTCGCCCTTCGACACGGTCAAGGCGGCGAGCGCCACGCCGAACAGCAACTGCACCTCGCGCATATGGCCGGTCAGCGAGGCGTAGCCGCGCAGCGCATGATCGGCCAGCGCGGCTTTTTCAGCGGCCGTCGGCCCATGCAGGCCCGATGCGCCACTGATGACCAGATGCGGCGCGTCGAGGCCGGCTTGCGAAGCAAGCTCGGCGATGCCGGCTTCAAGCTGGCCGGCGGCGCGCCGGGCGCGGCCGGAAACGACCTTTTCGACGGCAGCATAGGGCGTGCGGCCGCGCTTCTCGGCATGTTCCCGCGTTTCGAGAACGAGGAAGGCGGCGCCCGATCCGGCGATCAGTCCGCCGCCGTCGCCATCGCGAGACCATACGGGCTGCCACGGGCCCTGATGCAACTGGTGGCCGGTTTCGAAGATCAGGATCTTGTCGGGCGTTTCCGGATGGAGCGCCGCGCCGACCAGCATGTGCGTGGACTGGCCCGACGACAGGCGGGCGACCGCCGTGTCGAGCGCCGAAATGCCCGCGCCTTCCTCACCCATCATGGTGCGGGACGAACCCGTCACCTTGTGGACGATCGAGATATTGCCGGCGAGAAGGTTGGACAATTGCGCGAGAAAGAGCGTCGGCCGAAGGTCGTTGGTCAGCCGCTCGTTCAGAAAGACCTCGAAATCGTTCGCGCCGGCCGCGCCGATCATGATGCTTTCGTCGACCTGGGTATCGCGCTCGCCGCCGGCGGCCGCGATGATCATGTCCATCGAGGCGCACAGCGCCTCGTCGGCCTTGAGGCCGGCATCGTCCAGCGCCAGGCCCGCGGCGTAGACGCCGAGGCGCTGCCAGGCTTCCATCTGCCGCTGGTCGCCGCGCTTCGGGATCTGGAGATTCCAGTCGATCTCGCCGATCTTGTGGACCGGATAGGGCGCAAGCGTCGTATCGTCCACGGGCGGCGGAAGCACCGGATCGCGAAAAGCGGCCCAATGGGTGTCGACCCCCTCGCCAAGGCAGGAGACCAGGCCAAGTCCGGTGATGACGACGTCGCGCGTGTTCATCGGCAACTCGTGTCGGGAACGGTCGCGCCCGTCAAGCGGCCTTCTTGGCGGCGATCAGGGCGTCGATCTTGGCGCAGAGGTTCTTCATGACGAAGTATTCCTCGGTCGAGGCCTTGCCCTCGTTGACCTCCTGCGTCCACTTCTCGAGCGGGATCTTTATGCCGAATTCCTTGTCGATGGCGAACACCGTGTCGAGGAAGTCGAGGCTGTCGATGCCCAGATCGTCGATCGTGTGGCTTTCGGGCGTGATCTTGTCGCGGTCGATCTCGGTGGTGTCGGCGATCAGGTCTGCAACCCTGTCAAATGTCGAGCTCACTGGCGGTTCCTTGGATAATCTGTCGGTTGGGGGCAGCGTCTAATCGGTTTTGCCCGAAAGGGAAAGGCCGGACGTGGCGGTTTGCAGGCGCATTCAGGCGCGGGCGCCGGGCGGGACGGTGACCGTCCCCGCATCGCCGCCGGTCAGCGGCTCCCATTCGATCCGGTCTTCCAGCCTGAATTCGATCGAGTGGACGACAATGCTGGATTTGTCGACCAGCGCGATCGTGTAGCTCGGCTCGATGGGGCCGTGACCATAGGCGAGGCGGCCGTCAAAATGCGGCCAGGAGGGGTGGCTTACGGAACTGGCGGCTGAAAACGGCACGCCCTCGATCGAACCGGACAGCAGCATATGGCAATGGCCGAAGAAGATGTGGCGGATCGTGTCGCGGTGGGCGCGCAGGATCGCGGAAAACTCGCGCTTCTGGACGAGGCCGAGGATGTCCACGGCCAACACGCCGGTATTGACGGGGTTGTGGTGCATGAAGATGAGCGCCGGCAATTTGTCGGCGGCGGCGCTTTCCAGTTGCGCCGTCAGCCAGGCCTGCCTGCGCGGGCCGAGGCGGCCCGTGTGGTTGGCGACGATGTTCGTGTCGAGGAAGATCAGCCGGTGTCCGCCGATCTCTCGCACGTACTGGATATGACCGTGCTCGTCGGTTTCGGCCTCGGGAAAAATCTCCCGGAACGTGTCGCGGTGATCATGATTGCCGATCATCAGGAGCGGCTTGATCGTCCACGCTTCGAGCATGGCTCGCAGCTTTTCATAGGAATGGCGCTGCCCGTGGTGGGTCAGGTCGCCCGATATGACGACCACGTCGGCATCGGCGTGCCTCTTCTCGATATGCGCCATGCAGGCTTCGAAGGCCGCGACGGAATCCGCGCCCGCGATCGGGTCGGCATTGATGTGAATATCGGAGATCTGGATGATTTTCATGGCTGTCCTCGCTGTAGCCGAGGGCAGGCGCGGCGAAAAGGGCGCGCCGATCATCGATTCAAATCTTGTATCTTATATAAGACTCGATATCGTGACCGGGTCATTCCCGACCCAGCAGGGTTGCCTACTTCATGACCGTCATCCTCACGGCCGGCGTCGCAGTGATCGATTTCGTCTTCGTCGTCGACGAAATGCCGCGCCGCGCCGAGAAATACCGCGCCAGGGACGCGCATATCACCGGCGGCGGCAACGCCGCGAACGCCGCCGTCGCCGCCTCGCGACTCGGGGCGCAATCACGGCTGGCGGCGCGGCTGGGCGAAGATGCGGTCGCCGACATGATCATCTCTGGCCTGGAAGGCGAGGGCGTCGACTGCGCGCTGGTGCGCCGGTTTGCCGGCCGAAAGTCGTCCTTCTCCTCCGTCCTGATCGACGCGGCGGGCGAGCGGCAGATCGTCAATTACCGCGACATGGACATTTCCTTCGGCGCGGAATGGCTCGCTTCGGCCGATCTCGGTCCGTTCGATGCGGCGCTGTCGGATACGCGGTGGCCGCAATGCGGCGCGGCCCTGCTCGGCGAGGCCCGCCGGCGGGGCGTGTCCGGCGTGCTCGACGCGGAAGCGCCGATCGCGCTCGCCGAGGAGGCGCTTGCGCAAGCCTCGCACATCGCCTTTTCCGCGCAAGGCCTGCGTGATTATGCCGGCCATGGCGATCTCATCGAAGGATTGCGCAAGGCGTCGGGAGAGACTGGGGCGTGGGTGGCGGTGACTGACGGCGCGAATGATGTCGTCTGGCTCGACGGCGGCCAAGTGCGGCGCGCTGCAGCTTATAAGATCGATGCCGTCGAGACGCTGGGCGCGGGGGACGTCTGGCACGCGGCCTTCACCGTCCGGCTGGCGGAGGGCCGGGACGAAGCTGACGCCATTGCTTTCGCCAATGCGGCGGCGGCGCTGAAATGTTCCGGACGGGGTGGCCGCGCCAGCTACCCGCGCAGGGCCGAAGTTGAAGACTTCATGAAGGCGCGCGGCTGATGCAGCAGATCGCGTCAGAACACGATGCGGGCGAGCACGTGCAATCTATCGCCGTCCGGCATGACGATCAGCGCCTCGCCCTCCCGGGCGGAGCCTCCGGTCAGGTTCTGGATCACATCGGCATGGGTGACCAGCACCAGATTGCCCGCGCCGTTCCAGTTGCGGATGGCGTCGAGGGCCGGTGCGATGTCGGCTTCCTTGCCGGCCGGCGCGGGATCGAGCGCAGCCAGCGTTTCCGCCTTTCCAGTTCCGAAGGCGAGCCGTGCCGTTTCGGTGGCGCGGCAGTAGCGGCTGGAAAGCACCTTGTCCGTATCGGCGGCGCGGGCCGAAAACAGCGCGCCGATCTTGCGCGCCTGCTGGCGGCCCCGCTCGGACAGATTCCGCTGCGTGGCGCAGTTTTCGGGATCGACATTGGCCGGATCGGTCGCGCCGGTCGAATAGGCGTGGCGCAGCAGGACGACTTGGCCGCCGTCGCGCAGCAGCGCCCAGCCGGCCTCGGTCGCGCCGGCGACCGACGTGGCAAACAGCGCGCAGACGAAAATCAGATTCCGCAGCATTCAAACCTCACATTCCAGACAAGGATATAGGTTGTGGCGGTGGCAAGCGAAAGCGCTGGAATCGTCGGCGTCCTGCCGCTCGGGCGGCCGACCTTCGATGTCGTCTTCGCGCGCGAGAAGCTGGCGGCCATGCTGGCGGCGCTGGAGCGGGCCGGCATTTCCACGATCGGCGCCGACGATCTGCTGTTCGACGCCGCCGCGACGCGCGCGGCGTTAGATGACCTTGGGCGGCAGTCGCCCGACCGCATTCTGGTGCTGCAGGTGACGTTCACGGATGCCGGCATGGTCGCCGAGGCGGCCGCCCGCTTCCCGCAGCCGCTGGCCATATGGGCCATTCCCGAGCCGCGTATCGGCGGGCGGTTGCGGCTGAATTCGCTCTGCGGCCTCAATCTCGCGGCCCATGCGCTCGGCCTGCGGGCGCGCGAATTCGGCTGGCTCTATGCGTCGCCGAACGCTCCCAACATCCCGGCCGACCTGACCGACCTTCTGTCGGGCAACCGCGACACGCGGCCCGTGCCGCTTGCTGCCCCTCCGGCCTCGCTCGACCGCAAGAGCGTT
>Ga0209792_1000431_pt1 | contig 31297 bp, 23 predicted proteins | sample EBPBio142005_DNA_FD_185860 | JGI IMG/M metagenome (GOLD analysis project Ga0209792, IMG submission 185860) | Wastewater treatment Type I Accumulibacter community from EBPR Bioreactor in Madison, WI, USA - Reactor 1_6/14/2005_ DNA (SPAdes)... | ecosystem: Engineered > Bioreactor > EBPR >... | reverse complement strand
CCACTTTTCAGGGGGCAGACCAAAGCTCGGATCGTACCGCCGAAATGCTTGACCGGCATGCAGCGGCGGATGACAGGCTGTCTGTCATCCATCTCTCGCGAAACTTCGGCCACCAGGCGGCCGTCTCGGCAGGCCTCGAGCACGCGCAGGGCGATGCGGTCATCGTCCTCGACGCGGACATGCAGGATCCGCCAATTGTCGCCGTTGAGATGGTCGAGAAGTGGCGCGAGGGCGCCGATGTTGTCTATGCGGTTCGTCAAAAGCGAAAGGAGGGGATTGGGAAACGTCTCTCCTACAAGCTCTTTTATCGATTGATGGGAAGAATGTCCTCCATCAGGATGCCTCTCGACAGCGGCGATTTCGGGCTGATCGATCGCCAGGCATTGGATGCGATGCTTGCGCTGCCTGAAAGGAACCGCTTCGTGCGAGGCCTCCGCGCGTGGGTCGGGTTCAAACAGGTCGGGTTGACCTACGAGCGCCACGCACGCGCTGCCGGCGAGCCCAAATACAATTTCCGTCGATTGGTTAAGCTTGCTGCGGACGGAATTTTCAATTTCTCGACCGTGCCGCTTCGCGCGATCTTCAATTTTGGCCTCGTCATCTGTGTAGCGACAGTACTGATCGGACTTTTCCTCGTCGTTCAACGGCTGTTCGATTTTTCCATATTTGGCGTGCGCTCGTCGGACGTGCCCGGGTTTACGTCGCTTGCACTCGCGCTCATGCTCCTTTTCGGAATGAACTTCATCGTTCTCGGCGTGATCGCCGAGTATGTCGGCCGGATATACGAAGAGGTGAAGGGGCGTCCTACCTACATAAGCAGAACCGTTGCACGTTCCCGCTATGCCTCACGCAAATAGCTTGTAGGCTGGGCCTGAGCCAGGTGCGTTAGTACGAGACCGAGATGTCTGCTGGCCCGAGCAGACCGAGGGCAACCCGCAATTGAATTCTGAAATACCGTCGCGATCTGATTACGCGAAACCGGGCTAGCGCTTGTGCCCCACCATCGAGATAAAGGTGTAAGGCACCCACGAGAACCGATGGTCTATATATGCTTCCAATTTCGAGAAATGCGGCTTGAGCAAAGCCTCATAGCCGGCCTGCTGGCGCACGAACCTGCCGCGATCGTTTGAAAGAAGCCTCTTTGCGACTGGATTTTGGCCGTCGACAAAGCAGCCATCAAGCGTGAACAATCTCCCACCGGGGCGAAGGACCATATCAGCCAATCTTGCCACCTCGGCGGCTTCGGCATCGGTCATGTGATGCAAGACCCCATTCAGCATGACGACATCTACGGGGGCGTACGTATTGGCGGCTCTTTCATCGAAGAAGCCCAGCACAAACTCGCCGAGGTTGCCGAAATGCCGGCTCGCGTAACGGATGTAGTCCGGGCTTGGATCAAACCCGACATAGCTGCATCCTTCCGGCAGTTCTTGAACAATAAAGCCGGGCCCGCACCCAATATCCAATACTTTTTCGTTGCCCTTGAGCGGCAGATACGCATCGATGGCCTTGATGCGCGCGCCAAAAAAACCTGCGGCCTCTTGGAAGCCTTGATAGATGCGCGGATGCGCCAAATAGTTCTTCAGGCTCAAGTTCGCTGCACTCGCTGCTTGGTAAATACCCATCGGTCCAAGACAATTAGCGTCAAGAACGGCACCAGGATTATGGATGCGACGATCCCGACGATGTAACTCAGTCCGAACACATTTGTCGCCACATACATGGCAACTATCGATGTCACCAATCCCAATCCATAGACGATCGCAAAGCGAAACATTTCGGTCTGGGCCTTTCCATCTGACCGAAACGTAAAGTATTTGTGAGCTACGAATGCCCACAGCAGCGCGGCAAGATATCCAATCACGCTCGACAGTACCGGCTCCACCGCGAACCCATTCACGGCGATCGCAGTGAAAGCCGCGTAAACGATCGCGTTAGTCATGCCGACCAGCCCAAATCGCATTGCCTTCGCGATGTCGTTTCGCCGCATGATCATTGACGACGACCGGCTGTGTAGAACTGGGCGCCGAGCGGAAGCCTTGCAAAGGCGCGATCGACATTGCGCAGCAATCTGCCCGCTGCCGGCACACTGAGGATGTGCCGGGTTCGGATTGAAGAAAAGCCAGCATTTTTCATCAATGACGTGGTCTCCGTCGGCCGCAGCAATACCGCGTCGGCGTCGAAGGGGCAGGTGTTCACAACCCGCATCGTCAGCGGATTTATGGGGTTGTGCTCAAAAATGATGAACATGCCGCCCGGTCGCAAAACGCGCCAGACTTCTCGCGTGATCGCCGGACGCAGGTCTACCGGAATGTGATGATAGACGCAGACCGCAAAGGCGACATCGATGCTTTGATCTGCAAACGGCAGTGAAACGCCATTGTAGTGCCGATAGTCGACGCCTGGATTTCGTTTGGCCGCAACTGCGAGGCTTTCGGCGGAAATATCGACGCCGTGTACCATTTTGAACTCGGATGAGATTCGAGGGTGGTAGTTACCAACCCCACAGCCGACATCGAGAATGCTAAGATCAGCCGGGTGTCCAATATTGTCTGAAACAATATCGATGAGGTAATCAGCTTTCACGCGGGTGAAAAAATCAACCTTCAACCCCGTGAATCGAATTGCGTCGTTGACGGCCGCTTCGTAGCTCCCCGAGAAGTTGTCAAACTCCTGAGCCACGTCTTCTTGTTTCATGGGTTCACCGGAGCGCTATTCCGCGGACAACAGCACATGTAATCCAGTTCCCTATTTGGACCGTGCCGGAGCGGGGTCCTTGCAGGCGTGTCCGACACTTTTTAAGGCTCGACGCACGTTCGATCGGTGCAATCTGGCTCAATACCGCGCGGCATCGCGGCGACCAATTCGATATACCATCGTGCGACGGCTTTGCGGCCCGGAGCGGCACCCGATACACCAGAAGCTGTACCGTGAATAGGGTCTGCTGATTTTAGATAAGGATGGCTTACTGGTCGCGTCCGCCAAGGCGGAGGCCAATAATTTGATCAAACAGCCATCTGTCAAAAATAACTCAGGTCGCTTGCATAACGGATGCAACGCCGCTCATAGTGCGCGAGCGCAATCGTATCTTATGCAGCAGCGTATGATCTCCATCGACCTCTCAGAAATCCGGGACATCGCGAGCTCCCTTTATCTCGCCGCCGCATAAAGTGGAAATTTAGAAGTTGAACAAAATATCAGTGGCCAACTTTAGACGAATAGAATCTAACGCATATCTGTATGCTTTTGCGGTAGTGGTTCTGCTATTCTATTTTGGCCAAATAACCAATACTTATATAAGTCATGATGAGTTCGACTGGCTTGTGCCAAGTGATAAATATAGAGTCTTTCAAGATCCCTTGGAAAGGAATCTAACTGAGGGTAGATGGTTAAGCTATCTATGGGTGTTTGTCAGCTACAATTTGGATATTCGTCAAGCATACACGATATTTTTCTTTTTATTTTCAGCGCTGTTTTGGCTTCTTCCGAGCGTTTTTGTTTCAAAAGAGGGCTATTTTTCAGTAATATGCGCAACAACGTTAATGTTCTCCCCCGTCTCTGCGGAAATAACAACGTGGCCAGCCTCTACAACTCCGGCCGCTTTGGTGGCTCTTTCGTGTATTGCTCTAATGCTATACTTTCCTAAATGGATTGACTATTTTGCATATATTGGAATATACTTATCTGTTATGGCGTATCCGTTGTTCTCTTCTGTATGCTTTATTTCATACCTTATGATAGTAAATACCGATATCAGGGGTGTTATAGTTAGAACATTATTGTATTTTTTAGCATATATAAGTTCTGTTCTTACAATATTCGCGTTAAATTTCATTATTCTCGATTTTTTTGGAATATCTCCTGCATCTTGGCGTAATCCGCAGCCGTTGGATAGTTTTGCGCAGCTGATCCCAAATCTAGTTCGATACCTCGATGGATGGATAAAAACTCCAATATTAGTTCTTGTTCCGCTTGGGATGTCGATTATTGGCTATGCTGCCTGCATCATATTTGATGCAAGTCGCAGGAAAGCTTATATCGCCCTGTGGTGCGGCGCGATATTCCTTTCAATTGACGCGGCAATTGGTGTCATCAATGGAATTGAGATACCAATTAGATCATCGCTATGGGCTTGGATCATAGCATGCCTGCCAAGCATTTGGCTCTATCGCGATCGGCGACTTTATCCAATAGGCATCGCCCTTATAGCCCTCAATTTGTGCTGCGGTCTCTTGGCGTGGTCGAAATTCTACGCGCCTGTCCAAAACGCATACCCGGCAGCTGACAATCTTGCTTATCGCATTTCCGCATTCGTATCGCGCCGGGAGAAGCCGGACCGTATTGTGACTTTCGGCGATGTTAGAGACAATCGAAACATGTCTGTATTTAGGAGCAATAGAGTGGTCGCACTTTATCTCTACAAGAAGTATCATATATATACAACAAGATGTGAAGACGCAAAATTATGTGATAAGATATACGATAGCGTATTTTCCGATGAGCGGTCAGAGGAAATGTTTATGATTGGAAATGATATGATACTAGTATTTTCTAATAACAACAGGCCATACTGGTAAAATTTGAATTTTAATTATGTATTCCATCGTGGGAGGGTAAGTTATCGGGATAATATTTCCTGTCAGAAGGGTTTTGTTAATATTTAATGCCTGCCTGCAGTTTCCATCTGCCATATGTCGGATTGCTCTGGTTGCGAGGCAGAGACTGATCGAGCCGACCGCCGAAATGCAGGCCGACATCCGCAGGTTTTGCGAAATGGAGCACAATGCAGGTGGCATCAGGCCGAAAGCTTATGACAGAGGAACATACATGGCGTTGTGTATCTGACGGCTTCAGCAAGCTGCTCCTGGTGTGGGGGTAGGTGGCGGAGCGCCAAGATACAGTAACGGTCGGTGGCTCGACTCTTCAGACATGACAAGCGCCTCGTCCTGTCATTATCGGGTTGTGAAAGACGCCTGCAGTCCGTTGCCGTCAGGGCGCTACCGCAGTCGTCTGCTTCTGGATTTATCTCAATGAGATTGAGTGATCGGTTTGGCTCTGTTAAGGCCGCGTCGAACTCAGGAAGAATGGCCTCATGTCACAGACTGCTCCAGATCGTCGCCGATCTGTACTCGTCACCGGTGGCGCGGGATTTCTCGGCAGCCATGTGTGCGAGCGGCTGGTGCGCGAAGGGGCCGCGGTGACCTGCCTTGACAACCTGCTGACCGGGCGCGTGGAGAACATCTCCCACCTCATGGCGAATGGCGATTTCACCTTCTTTGAAGGCGATGTCCGCACCGACATTCCAAATCGGCGCTACGATGAAATCTGGAATCTGGCCTGCCCGGCCTCGCCGCCGCAATACCAGGCCGATCCCGTGGGGACTCTTCTGATCAACGTGGTCGGAATGAAGGCCGTCCTGGACAAGGCGGTGGAGGACGGAGCGCGGGTTTTCCAGGCGTCGACAAGCGAGGTGTATGGCGACCCCGAAGTTCATCCGCAGCCCGAAAGCTACAAGGGATCGGTCAACACGATCGGTCCGCGCGCCTGCTACGACGAAGGCAAGAGGGCGGCCGAAACCCTGTGTTTCGACTATCACCGGCAGCATGGCGTGGAGATCCGGGTCGCCCGCATATTCAATACCTACGGTCCGAAAATGGACCCGAAGGACGGTCGCGTCGTATCCAATTTCATTGTCAATGCGTTGGGCGGAAAGCCCCTGCATACATATGGGGGAGGGCATCAGACGCGGTCGTTCTGTTACTGCGATGATCTCGTGGAGGGTTTCTTCCGTTTGATGCGGCACCCGACGGCGACGGGCCCAGTCAACCTCGGCAATCCTGGCGAGTTCACCATTCTGGAACTCGCCAGGATCGTGCTCGAGATGACAGGCTCCAGGTCGGAGATTATCGACGCCCCCATGCCGGCCGACGATCCGAAGATGAGAAGGCCCGATATCAGTCTGGCGAAAGAGGTCCTGGACTGGGCACCCGTGGTCGATCTTCGAGCGGGCCTTGCCAGGACGATCGCATATTTCGCCGGTCAGCCGGTCGACAAAGGCCGCGGACAGGCTGCCTGACATGAAAATACTCGTGATCGGTGGCGCGGGCTACGTCGGCAGCCACGCTTGCAAGGCGCTCGGCCTCGGCGGCCTCGAGCCCATAGTGTTCGACAATATGGCCAGCGGCCATGCGGACGCCGTCAAATGGGGCCCGCTGGAGGTCGGGGACATACTGGATCCGGATCGATTGGATGCGGTGTTCAGGAAACACAAGCCCCAACTGGTCATGCATTTCGCCGCCTTCGCCTATGTCGGTGAGTCCGTCGTCGATCCCGCGAAATACTATCGGAACAATGTCGTCGGGACGTTGTCCTTGCTCGATGCGATGCGGCGCAACGGGGTCGATTCCATCGTCTTCTCCTCGACCTGCGCGACGTACGGTGTGCCGGAGAGCCTGCCGATTACCGAGATGACTCCGCAGCGTCCCATCAACCCGTATGGCTTTACCAAGCTCGTCATCGAGCGAGCCCTGGCCGATTATGAGGTTGCATACGGATTGCGCTGGGCGGCCATGCGTTACTTCAATGCCGCCGGCTGCGACCCGGACGGCGAGTTGGGCGAGAGACATGCGCCCGAGACGCATGCCATTCCATTGGCGATCCTTGCCGCGCTGGGCAAGGGGCCGCAATTCAAGGTCTTTGGCACCGATTACGACACCGAAGATGGATCGGCGGTCCGCGATTACGTCCATGTCAGCGATCTCGCATCGGCGCACGTTGCGGCGATCCCCTACTTGTTAAACGGAAACGCAAGTCAGGCATTCAATCTGGCGACGGGATCGGCCGTCAGCGTGCTCGAACTGCTTCGCTCGGTCGAGCGGGTGACGGGCAGACCGGTGCCGGTCGAACTGTCCGCTCGCCGGGCAGGCGATCCGCCTGCCCTCTATGCCGTCGCCGACAAGGCGCGGCGCGTGCTCGGGTGGCAGCCCGATCACACTGACATAGATGGGATTGTCGGTTCGGCCGCCGCGTGGTTCACCCGGCACCACAATCTCTGAATCAGCCTCGTTTGGATCGATCATGACTGCAAAGATTACGATCATCGGCACCGGCTATGTCGGCCTTGTAAGCGGCGCCTGTTTTTCCGCCTTGGGTCACGACGTCATCTGTGTCGATCAGGACCGCCGCAAGATCGACATGCTGAACTCCGGCAAATTGCCGATCTACGAACCCGGTCTTGACGAGCTGGTGCATCGCAGCGTCGAGCAGGGAACACTGCATTTCTCCACCGATACGGCCGCCAGCGTTAAGGGACGCGACGCCGTCTTCATCGCGGTTGGAACCCCATCTGACGGTCCTTCCGGAAATGCCGATCTGCGATATGTGTTCGGCGCCGCGCAAGATATCGCCAGGGCGCTCGACAAGTTCACCGTGATCATCACCAAATCGACCGTTCCGGTCGGCACGAACAGGCGCGTGTTTGACAATATGCTCGGCGAACTCGGCGGAGATGAACTCTTTGCCGTCGCCTCCAACCCGGAATTTCTCAGGGAGGGCGTGGCGATCCACGATTTCATGCAGCCCGACAGGATCGTGGTTGGCATCAGCGATGCTCGCGCCCAGGCCGTGCTTGAGAGGATCTATGCCCCGCTGACAAGCAGGGAGATACCGTTCGTCGTCACCAACATCGAGACCGCCGAAGTCATCAAATATGCCGCGAATGCATTTTTGGCGGTGAAGGTCAGCTTCATCAACGAAGTGGCCGATCTTTGCGAAGCGACGGGGGCGAATGTGCGGGATGTCGCCCATGGGATCGGGCTGGACCACCGAATTGGCAAAGCATTCCTCAATACCGGTCCCGGCTGGGGCGGGTCGTGTTTTCCAAAGGACACGCGCGCTCTGCTGATGACTGCACAGGCAAGCGGCGTGCCTGCCCGGATCGTAAGCGCGGCGATGGATGCCAATGCCCAGCGCAAGCGGTCGATGATAGAGAGAATTCGGGCAATGTGCGGAGGCGACCTGTCCGGCAAGAGGGTCGCGGTTCTAGGCGTGACATTCAAGGGGCAGACTGACGACATGCGCGAGAGTCCTGCCCTGGACATCTTGCCGGGCGTCGTCGAGGCCGGGGCCGAGGTGGCCGCCTACGACCCCTCCGATCCGCATGAAGCGAGTAATTTGCTGCCGTCCGTAAAGATGGTCAAGTCGGCTGTAGAGGCGGCAACTCATGCCGACTTGCTTGTCGTCATGACCGATTGGATGGCGTTCAAGTCGCTCGACTTGGTTGAACTCTCCGCTGTCATGAGAAATCGGTCGATGCTCGATCTTCGGAACCTGTTTACTCCTGACTTGGCCGGCAAGGGCGGGTTCCAGACGTATCGGTCTTTGGGCGAAAGTCCTTCAAAGGTCTCGTGACACGCGTGCAGGACGGCGGACGGGTTTTGGCGCGGCGAAACCGTAATATCGAGCCAAGAGCCGATTGTCAGAACAGACGGACTTTTCTATACGCAGGTCTCCGTTGGGGCGTCGCCAAGTGGTAAGGCATCGGTTTTTGGTACCGACATTCCCAGGTTCGAATCCTGGCGCCCCAGCCACACACTGTCCACGTCCGGTCAGCCATAACGAAAGCGCGCATCGCAATTGTCGGCCTTGGCATGGCGGTGACGCCGCATGCCAAGGGCCTGATCGATCTGTCGGAGACGGTCGAGGTCGCCGCGGCATTCAGCCCGTGCGAGTAGCGCCGTAACTCCTGTCGGGAACCAGCCCCGCCGACGCCGCGTTGCAGTCCGCCCCGGATTGCTTTGATGGACCTTCGCCGCAACGCCAGCCGACACGATGAGCCTGCTTCGGTCACCGACGGCCCAGCCGCCGCCGAGGAAGCGGCGCTTGTCTATTGCAATGACGCCGAGCCGGGCATCCGGCGGGTGCGGTCCGGCAAACGGTTTGGCTACCGGCAACCGGGCGGCGGGCAGATTTCCCTGAAGGCCGCCGAACGCATCGCGGCGCTGGCGATCCCGCCGGCCTGGACGGACGTGTGGATCGCGCCGCGCGCCAACTGCCACATCCAGGCGACCGGTCGCGATGCGCGCGGCCGTAAACAGTATCGCTATCACGCCGATTGGACGGCGTTCCGCGACGACGCGAAATTCGCCGGCCTTGCCGACTTCGCGCGCGCCCTGCCGAAGCTGCGCAAGGCGGTCGATGCCGATCTGCGCAAGCGCGGACTGCCGCGCGACAAGGTGCTGGGCACCATCGTCTGGTTGATCGACCGGCTGCTCATCCGCATCGGCAATGAGGACTACGTGCGGTCGAACGGCAGCTTTGGCCTCACGACGCTGCGCGACCGCCACGCGGACATTTCGGGCGGCAGGCTGCGGCTCGCCTTCAAGGGCAAATCCGGCAAGGAGTGGGACGTCAGCGTCGCCGACCGGCGCATCGCGCGGGTGGTGAAGACGGCGCAGGACCTGCCCGGTCAGCGGCTCTTCCAATATGTCGGCGAGGATCGCGAGCGTCACAGCGTCTCGTCGGGCGACGTGAACGACTATCTGCGCCGCAAGTCCGGCAGCTCGTTCACGTCGAAACATTTCCGCACCTGGGGCGCCACCGTCATGGCTGCCGCGGAGTTCGCGGCGGCGGAACGGCCTGACAGCGCATCGGCGCGCAAGCGCCTGGCCAATGAGATCATCGATCGCGTCGCCCGGCGGTTGTGCAATACACGTGCCATTTGCCGCAAAGGCTACATTCACCCCAGGGTTCTATCGGGTTGGGAGGATGGCGAATTGGCATTCGCCAAGGGGTCGATGCGCGAAGCCTCCAATGGCGCCGCGTTGTCCGCGCGCGAGAAAGCCGTGCTTCGATGGCTGGAGACCAAGAGTTCGCCGGGGAGGCGTCGGCAGAAGCTAATGCCGGCAAAGTGAAACCCGCATTCTCACGTTCGCGAGAATAATCTTCTCATTCAGAGCGGTTCGGTATGGTTTCGCTTGTTGTTCATTCCGCGCCGGAGGTCTAGAACGCGCCGCAATCGCGCGTCAGAGCACGCGCAGCCAAACAATTCCCGCCTGTCCGGCCCGCTTTTCTGGATTGTCCATGACTGCTCATATGACGCATCTCCAACGCCTGGAGGCGGAATCGATCCATATTTTCCGCGAAGTGGCGGCAACCTTTTCCAAGCCGGTGATGCTCTATTCCGTCGGCAAGGATTCGTCCGTCATGCTGAGGCTGGCGATGAAGGCGTTCTATCCGGCCAAACCGCCATTCCCTTTCCTGCATGTCGACACGCGCTGGAAGTTCCGCGAGATGATTTCCTTCCGCGACGAGATGGCCCAGAAGCTCGGCTTCGATCTTCTCGTGCACATCAATCCCGACGCGATCGCGCAGGATGTCGGACCGTTCTCTCACGGTTCCAACCTGCATACCCACATCACCAAGACGGTGGGCCTGCGCCAGGCGCTGGATAAATACGGCTTCGACGCGGCCTTCGGCGGCGCGCGGCGCGACGAGGAAAAGAGCCGCGCCAAGGAGCGCATCTTCTCCTTCCGCAACGCCCAGCATGGCTGGGACCCAAAGAACCAGCGGCCGGAAATGTGGAAGATCTACAATACCCGCGTCGCGCCCGGTGAATCGATCCGTGTCTTCCCGCTGTCGAACTGGACCGAGCTCGACATCTGGCAATACATCTTGCAGGAAAACATACCGATCGTGCCGCTCTATTTCGCCAAGAAGCGGCCGGTGGTCGAGCGCGACGGCATGCTGATCCTCAAGGATGACGACCGCATGGAATTGCGCTCCGGCGAGCAGGTGCAGGACCGCATGGTCCGTTTCCGCACGTTGGGCTGCTATCCGCTGACCGGCGCGATCGATTCGACCGCGTCGTCGCTGGAAGAGATCGTCCAGGAAATGCTGATCGCCAAGACCTCCGAACGGCAGGGCAGGGCGATCGACAAGGACGAGGCCGGGTCGATGGAGAAGAAGAAGCGGGAAGGCTATTTCTGATGAAGCACGCCGATCCCCATACCGAGGCCGTGTCAGCGGTCCGCGCCTTCCTGCAGGAGCAGGAGGACAAGACGCTGCTGCGCTTCTTGACCTGCGGCTCCGTCGACGACGGCAAGTCGACTCTGATCGGGCGGCTGCTCTACGACACGAAGCTGATCTTCGAGGACCAGCTCGCGGCGCTGGAGAAGGATTCGGCCAAGCACGGCACGACCGGCGACGACATCGATTTCGCGCTGCTGGTCGACGGGCTGGAGGCCGAGCGCGAGCAGGGCATCACGATCGACGTCGCCTACCGCTTCTTTGCCACGCCGAAGCGCAAATTCATCGTCGCCGATACGCCCGGCCACGAGCAATACACCCGCAACATGGCGACCGGCGCCTCGACCGCCGATCTCGCCATTGTGTTGGTCGATGCGCGCCAGGGCGTGCTGCGCCAGACGCGCCGCCACTCCTTCATCGCCTCGCTGCTCGGCATCCGCCACATCGTGCTGGCCGTGAACAAGATCGACCTGGTCGGCTACGATCAAGCGGTCTTCGACAGGATCGTCGCCGACTACCGCGCCTTTGCGACCGATCTGGGTTTCGACACGCTGACGCCGATCCCCATGTCGGCGCGCTTCGGCGACAATGTCACGGGCCGTTCCGAAAACATGGGCTGGTATTTCGGGCCGACGCTGCTCGACCATCTGGAAACTGTGCCGGTGTCGGCCGGCGCGGTCGACGCGCCGTTCCGTTTTCCGGTGCAATATGTCAACCGGCCGAATCTCGACTTCCGCGGCTTCGCCGGCACGGTCGCTTCGGGAACGATCTCGCAGGGCGACGAGGTGGTTGTCGCCAAGTCGGGCAAGGCGACGCGCATCAAGCGCATCGCGACCCAGGACGGCGATCTGGAACTGGCGCGCGAGGGCCAGTCGGTCACGCTGGTGCTGGAGGATGAGGTCGAGCTTTCACGCGGCAATATGCTCGTGTCGCCCGATGCGCGGCCGCACGTCGCCGACCAGTTCGCCGCGAACATCGTCTGGTTCGACGAGCACGCGCTGATCCCCGGCCGCTCCTACATCCTGCGCACCGAAACCGACCAGTCGAACGTCACCGTCACCGACCTCAAATATCGGATCGACGTGAACAGCTTCGCCCATGAGGCGGCCAAGCATCTGGAGCTGAACGAGGTCGGTGTCGCCAACCTGTCGACCCAGACGCCGATCGCTTTCGACGCCTATGCCGACAATCGCGTCACGGGCGCGTTCATCCTGATCGACCGCGTGTCGAACGCGACTGTCGGCGCGGGCATGATCCTCCATCCGCTGCGGCGCGCGTCGAATGTGCACTGGCAGGCGCTTGACGTGGACAGGAAAGCGCGTGCCGAGTTGAAGCGGCAGAAGCCGGCGGTGCTCTGGTTCACGGGGCTTTCGGGCTCGGGCAAGTCCACGATCGCCAACCTTCTGGAAAAGCGCCTGCATGCCGACGGACGCCACACCTACATCCTCGACGGCGACAATGTCCGCCATGGCCTGAACCGCGATCTCGGCTTCACCGAGGATGATCGCGTGGAGAACATCCGCCGCGTCGCCGAGGTGGCGCGGCTGATGACGGACGCCGGCCTGCTGGTGCTCGTCTCCTTCATCTCGCCCTTCCGCGCCGAGCGGCGGATGGCGCGCGAGCTGATGGGCGAGGGCGAGTTCGTCGAGGTGTTCGTCGACACGCCATTCGAGGAATGCGCCCGCCGCGACGTGAAGGGTCTTTATGCTCGCGCCCTGCGCGGCGAGATCAAGAACTTCACCGGCGTCGATTCTCCTTACGAGGCGCCCGAGCATCCGGACGTGCATCTGAAGACGTCCGGCAAATCCGCCGAGGAACTGACGGAGACGCTGGAAACCTGGCTCTCCGAGCGCGGCTACATCTGATCATGGTCATGCGAGACGACGACATCCTGTCCGTGATCGAGCGACTGGCGTTGGCTGCCGGGGCTGAAATCATGCAGGTCTTTCATGCCGGCGTGTCGGTCGACCGAAAGGCCGACGACTCGCCCGTCACCGAAGCCGACCGCCGCGCCGAGGCCGTGATTCTGGCCGGCTTGCGCAAGGCGTTTCCGAACGTCCCTTGCGTCGCGGAGGAGGAGGTTTCGGCCGGCAAGATCCCGCAGGAGCTTGGCGACGAATTCTTCCTGGTCGATCCGCTCGACGGCACCAAGGAGTTCATCGCGCGGCGCCCCGACTTCACGGTCAACATCGCGCTGATCCGCAATGGCGAGCCCGCGATCGGCGTCGTTTACGCTCCGGCGCAGGGCGCGCTGTATTCGGGCCGGCCCGGCCTCGCCACGACGGCGGTCGTTTCGGACGATCATGTCGCGGGCGAGCGCAAACCGATCGCGGTTCGCGTCAATGACGGCTCGAAGACGATCGTCGCCAGCCGCTCGCACCGCACGCCGGAGACCGACGATTTCATCGCCAGATATCCGGGCGCGGAGATCGTGTCGGTCGGATCGTCGCTGAAATTCTGCCTGCTCGCGAGCGGGCAGGCCGACCTTTATCCTCGCTTCGGCCGGACGATGGAGTGGGACACGGCGGCGGGCGATGCCGTCCTGCGCGCCGCCGGCGGATCGACGCGGCTGGTCGATGGCGGCCCGTTCACCTACGGCAAGCGCGACCAGGGCCATGACGCCGATTTCGCCAATCCGTGGTTCATTGCTGAAGCGCTAGCCTAATTCGGTCCGCCACGGCGGATTTGCCCCGGCGCGCGAGACGGTCACGGCGGCGGCCCGGATTCCGAGCTTGAGCGCGGCCTCGATCTGTTTGGCCGTCAGGGCGGCGATCGCGGCCTTGGTCAGCAGCCCTTGCTCCCAGAGCGACGCCAAAACCCCCGCATTGAATGTATCGCCCGCGCCGACCGTGTCGACGATCTGAACCGCCTGCGCCGGCACAGTGACCCGACCGCCGCGCCAGTAGGCGGTTGCGCCCCGCGCGCCCTTGGTCACGAGAACGAGCTTTGCACCCCGTGCGAGCCAGGCTTCGGCCGCGTCGTCCGATGATCCCTCGGCGCCGAACCAGGCGAGATCGTCGTCGGAGAACTTCAGGACGTCCGACATCGCCGCCATCCGCTCGATGCGGGCGCGGTGGGCAGTCGGTTCCGGAATGAAGTCTGGCCGGATGTTCGGATCGAGCATGACGACGCGTGTCGCGTGTTCGCGCCGGAGCAGCGCTTCATAGGCCGATCCGCAAGGCTCCGCGATGAGGCTGATCGCCCCGAACAGCAGCGCCGCGGCCGGTCCGACCGATGCCGGCAGATCGGTTTCGCGTAGCATGCGGCCGGCGCTGCCTTCGTCATAGAACCGGTATTCGGCCTGTCCTTCGACCAGCCGCACGAAGGCGAGGGTGGTCGGCCGATCGGAGACATGCGCCAGCGATGTTTCGACATTGCTGGCGGCAAGCGATGCTCTCAGCATGTCGCCGAGGAAATCGGCCGAGAAGCCGGAGAAGAAGCTGGCCGGCGCGCCGAGCCGTCCGAGCGCAACCGCGGTGTTGAAGACGGCGCCGCCGGGGTAGGGCGCAAAGGCCGGCTCGCCGCCTGCCGTTTCGCGCGGCAGCATGTCGATGAGCGCGTCCCCGCAACACAGGATCATCGGATGGAGTCCTGAAGGCCGGCGCCGGACTGACGCAGGAGGAAACGATTGGACAAGGGCAGGCTCGCCCCGCCGAGCGCGCGCGCGTGGATACCGACGGTTCCCTCCCTGACGGTCGGAAGCGTCAGTCCTTCGACATCGAGCTGCGAGAGTTCCTGCCGTGTGCGCGATACCAGCGCGGCCCGCGCGGCGGACGGCATCCAGCCGTCGATGACCGCGGCCTCGAAGTCGATGACCGCCGAGCACGCGACGATGGCATGGGCGAGGGCGGTCGCGGACGCGTCCACCCATGCGTCGAACTGGGGAGAGACGTCACCCCAGTCGTTCGGCGAGGTCCACAACTGGCCTGCCTCGCGGCCGGCCGCCGTCAGAGCCTTCTCCAAAACGGCGATCGAGGCGATGTCGATCAACTGCACGATCTTTCCGTTTGCATCCGGGGCCGGCATCGAGCCGAGCGCGCCCGCATTGCCCGTCGGGCCGGCATAGAGCGCGCCGTCCAGCACGACGCCGCCGCCGATGAAGGCGCCGACATAGAAATAGACGAAGTTGCGGGCGCCGGCATTGCCGAAGACGAGTTCGGCTCCGCAAGCGGCCGAGGCGTCGTTCTCGAGATAGACGGGATAGGAGACCTCAGCGGCGATTTCGGCGCGGATGTCCACGCTGCGCCACTGGTTCATGACGGCGCGCGGCGCGCCGACCGTGTCGGCCCAGTTCCACAGCTCGAACGGCATGGCGATGCCGAGGCCGGCGATCCGCTTCTGCTGCGCGCCGGTCAGCTCTGCGCTCAAAGCAGCGATGCCGCTGCGCACGAATTCCAGCGTGGCCGCGGGGGTCGGATAGGCATAGGTGGAGTTCACCATGCCGCGCACCGCGCCGAGGAAATCGATGAGCACCAGATCGGCGCTGCGCCTGCCGATCTTCAGGCCGAGAAAGAAAGCGCCCTCGGGATTGAGCGACATCGGCACGAGCGGCTGGCCGACCTTGCCCCGAAGCGGTTCGCCGCGCAGCAGAAGCCTGTCGGCTTCGAGCTCGCGCATGATCACCGACACGGTCTGCGCCGAAAGTCCGGTCATCCGCGCGATATCGGTCTTCGCCAGCGCGCCATGCTCGCGAACCAGCGCCAGCACGAGCCGCTCGTTCAGGTCGCGCATGCCGCTCTGGTTGGTGCCGCGCCGCAATTCGACGCGTTTCGGAGCCTCCGGCGCTATGTTGGCCGAATCCACTTCTCATCCCTCCCGACTGCCGCAGTCTTGGCAAAAATGATCCGTCCGGTCACGCTTGTCAATAATAAATCAATCTGAATTATCTATTGACAATGCTCCCATGGCTGTGGTTTCTGACGACACGCCGGCGATCGCCGGTGCTGCCGTCGGGAGGCCGGCAAGATCGCTTCGCCGCCAGGTTTCAGGGAGGAATCGAAATGTCCGTCAAAACTCTTCTCAAGCTGTCAGCGTTTGCCGCTGCAACGGCCAGTCTTGCCGCTCTCGCGTCGCCGGCGTCGGCTCAAGGGATTGGCGCGTGCCTCATCACCAAGACCGACACCAACCCGTTCTTCGTGAAGATGAAGGAAGGGGCTACGGCCAAGGCGGCGGAAGTGGGCGTTGCCCTGAAGAGCTATGCCGGCAAGATCGACGGTGATTCCGAAAGCCAGATCGCGGCGATCGAGACCTGCATCGCCGATGGCGCGAAGGGCATCCTGATCACGCCGTCGGATACCGCCGGCATCGTTCCGGCGGTCAAGAAGGCGCGCGACGCGGGCATTCTCGTCATCGCGCTCGACACGCCGCTTGACCCCGCCGACTCGGCCGATGCGACTTTCGCAACCGACAATTTTCTCGCCGGCGAGCTGATCGGCAAATGGGCGGCGGCGACCCTTGGCGACAAGGCGAAGGACGCGAAGGTCGCTTTCCTCGACCTGGCCCCCTCGCAGCCGACCGTCGACGTTCTGCGCGACCAGGGGTTCATGAAGGGCTTCGGCATCGATGTGAAGGACGTCAACAAGATCGGCGACGAGGACGATCCGCGCATCGTCGGCCATGACGTGACCAACGGCAATGAGGAGGGCGGCCGCAAGGCGATGGAAAACCTGCTCCAGAAGGACCCCGGCATCAATGTCGTCCACACGATCAACGAGCCTGCCGCCGCCGGCGCCTATGAGGCGCTGAAGGCCGTCGGCATGGAGGCGAACGTCCTGATCGTCTCCGTCGACGGCGGCTGCCCGGGCGTGAAGAACGTCGAGGCCGGCGTCATCGGCGCGACCTCGCAGCAATATCCGCTGCTGATGGCCTCGCTCGGGATCGAGGCGATCAAGAAGTTCGCGGACACGGGCGAGAAGCCGACGCCGACCGAAGGCAAGACCTTCTTCGACACCGGCGTCGCGCTGGTGACCGCGAAGCCCGCGGCGGGCGTCGAGTCGATCGACGTCAAGACCGGCCTGGACAAGTGCTGGGGCTGAGGCCCGCGCACGGATAGGCATGCCGCGGCCCCGGTGGCCACGGCATCTCGAAACCGCGCCGTGCCGAACCGGCCCGCAGTGCGCGGCCGCGCCGCCGCGACTTGAATCGCAATCGCGGCGGCATGAGGATTATTTGGGAGAAACCGGAGAGGCGTCTCGCCTTTCCAATCCGGGCCGGCCGCGCGCCGCGCCGAGGGAGGACGCCGTCATGTCGCAGGCTTCACAGGGCCAGCCGCAGGAATTCGAAAAAGTTCTCGTCGATTCCTCGAAGGCGGTCGCCCAGTTCGACACGCATGAAAAGACGCCGCTCCAGCGGGCGCAGCATTTCCTGCATGGTAATCCGGCCGCGATCCCGCTGATCGTGCTGGCGCTGTCGGTTCTCATCTTCGGCATCGCCATCGGGTCGCGCTTCTTCTCGGCCTTCACGATGACGCTGATCCTCCAGCAGGTTGCGATCGTCGGCATTGTCGGCGCGGCGCAGACGCTTGTCGTGCTGACCGCGGGCATCGACCTGTCGGTGGGCGCGATCATGGTGCTGTCGTCGGTGGTGATGGGCCAGTTCACCTTCCGCTACGGCCTGCCGCCGGCGTTCGCCGTACTATGCGGGCTGGCGGTCGGGGCGTTGTGCGGCTGGATCAACGGCCTGCTGGTGGCCTATTGGCGGCTGCCGCCCTTCATCGTCACGCTTGGCACCTGGCAGATCATCCTGGCCACGAATTTCCTCTATTCGGCAAACGAGACGATCCGCAGCCAGGATATCGAGGCGCAGGCGCCGATCCTCCAGTTTTTCGGTGCGACATTCCGCATCGGCGGGGCCGTCTTCACTTACGGCGTCATCGCCATGGTGCTGCTGGTGGCGCTGCTCTGGTACGTGTTGAACCACACTGCCTGGGGCCGGCATCTCTACGCCATCGGCGACGATCCGGACGCGGCGGAACTCGCCGGCGTGCGCGTCAAGCGTATGCTGACCACGGTCTATGTCCTCTCGGGCCTGATCTGCGCCTTTGCGGGCTGGGCCTTGATCGGCCGGCTGGGCTCGGTCTCGCCGACCGCGGGCCAGTTCGCCAACATCGAATCCATCACGGCGGTCGTCATCGGCGGCATATCGCTCTTCGGCGGGCGCGGCTCGATCCTCGGCATGTTCTTCGGGGCGCTCATCGTCGGCGTGTTCTCGCTCGGCCTGCGCCTCTGGGGCACCGACCCGCAATGGACCTACCTCCTCATCGGCGCGCTGATCATCGGCGCCGTCGCCATCGACCAGTGGATCAGAAAGGTTGCCGGCTGATGTCCTCCACCCCGATCCTGTCCGCTCGTGGCCTCGTGAAGCGCTACGGCCGCGTCACCGCGCTCGACCATGCGGATTTCGACCTGAACCATGGCGAGATCCTCGCGGTCATCGGCGACAACGGCGCCGGCAAATCGTCGCTCATCAAGGCGATCTCCGGCGCGGTGCGTCCCGACGAGGGCGAGATCCGGCTGGACGGCCAGCCGATCAGCTTCACGTCGCCGATGGAGGCACGCGCCGCCGGCATCGAGACCGTCTACCAGAACCTGGCGCTGTCGCCGGCGCTCTCGATCGCCGACAACATGTTCCTCGGCCGTGAGATACGTAAATCGGGCGTCATGGGCCAATGGTTCCGCATGCTCGACCGGCCGTCGATGGAAAAGCGCGCCCGCGAAAAACTGTCGGAACTGGGGCTGATGACCATCCAGAACATCTCGCAGTCGGTCGAGACTTTGTCGGGCGGCCAGCGCCAGGGCGTGGCGGTGGCGCGGGCGGCGGCGTTCGGCTCGAAAGTCATCATTATGGACGAGCCCACGGCAGCGCTCGGCGTCAAGGAATCGCGGCGCGTGCTTGAACTCATCCTCGACGTGCGCCGGCGTGGCGTGCCGATCGTGCTGATCTCCCACAACATGCCGCATGTGTTCGAGGTCGCCGACCGCATCCATATCCACCGGCTCGGCCGTCGTCTCTGCGTCATCGACCCAAAGCAATATTCGATGTCGGACGCTGTCGCCTTCATGACTGGCGCAAAGAAGCCGCCGGAGGAGGCGATGGCGGCCTGAGCGCGCCTGGCAGGGTGCAAAACTAAGCGTTTGAAACTTCGGCGCGATATGCTCTAGCATCGTTTCGGGAGGAACCGGACCGCGGCTGTGACGCTCGTGTCACGGCCGCAGAGAGACCGTCATGACACAGGCCATGAAGACCAAAGCTCCCAAACCTTCCGCCCTTGGTTCCGATCCCGCTGATCTGGCAAAGGAAATCCTCTATTGCCTGACCTATCGCATCGGCAAGGATGCGACGGTTGCGACCCGCCATGACTGGCTCGCCGCTTCGATCCAGGTCGTGCGCGACCGCGTCATCGAGCGCTGGATCGCCTCGACCCGGAACGCGTATGAGGCAAAGGCGAAGCGCGTCTACTACCTGTCGATGGAGTTCCTGATCGGCCGGCTGATGCGCGACGCGTTCTCCAACATTGGAATGCTGGAGGAGATGCGCGCCGCGCTTGCCACGCTCGGCGTCGACATCGAGCAGATCGCGGCGCTGGAGCCCGATGCCGCGCTCGGCAATGGCGGCCTCGGCCGTCTCGCTGCCTGTTTCATGGAATCGATGGCGACGGTCGATGTGCCGGCCCACGGTTATGGCATCCGCTACGTCCACGGCCTGTTCCGGCAGGAGTTTTCCGACGGCACACAGGTCGAACTCCCGGAGACCTGGCTGGACCACGGCAATCCCTGGGAATTCGAGCGCCGTGAGCGGTCGATCGAGATCGGCTTCGGCGGAACGGTCGAATCGGTCACGGACCAGAAAGGCCGGCTGGAGCGCCACGTCTGGAAGCCGAACCACAGCGTCATCGCGGTCGCCTACGACACCCCGATCGTCGGCTGGCGCGGCAAGCGCGTGAACACGTTGCGGCTCTGGTCGGCCCTGCCTGTCGATCCGATCCTGCTGGCGAAATTCAACGCCGGCGACCATATCGGCGCGCTGCGCGAGGCCAATATGGCGGAAGCGCTGGTGCGCGTGCTCTACCCGGCCGATTCCCACATCGAGGGGCAGGAACTTCGGCTGCGGCAGGAATATTTCTTCTCGGCCGCGTCCTTGCAGGACATCGTGCACCGCCATCTGACGCAGTTTCCCGACCTGACCAATCTGCCGGACCAGGCGTCGATCCATCTGAACGACACGCATCCGGCCATTGCCGTGCCGGAACTGATGCGCCTCCTGATGGACGTGCACGGCCACGATTTCGATGCCGCCTGGGACATCACCCGGCGCACCTTCGGCTACACCAACCACACGCTGCTGCCCGAGGCGCTGGAAAGCTGGCCGGTGACCGTGTTCGAGCGCATCCTGCCGCGCCACATGCAGATCGTCTACGCGATCAACGCGCAGGTTCTCCTGGAGGCGCGCTCGCGCGACGACCTGAACGACGGGCATGTTCGATCGATCTCGCTGATCGGCGAGGACGGCGAGCGGCGGATCAGGATGGGCAATCTCGCCTTTGTCGGCTCGCATTCGATCAACGGCGTCTCGGCGCTGCACACCGACCTGATGAAGCAGACCGTGTTCCACGACCTGCATCTGCTCTATCCGGACCGGATCAACAACAAGACCAACGGCATCACCCAGCGGCGCTGGCTGTTCCAGTGCAATCCGGGGCTGACGGCGCTGATCCGCGAGGCGATCGGCGACAAGTTCATGGACGATTTCGACCGGATCGCCGACCTCGACAAATTCGCGGGCGACGCCGCGTTCCGCGAAAAGTTCGCGGCGGTGAAGCGCGCCAACAAGGAGCGCATGTCCGCTCTGGCGTTCGACCGGCTGGGCGTCAGGCTGGACCCGTCGGCGCTGTTCGACATCCAGATCAAGCGCATCCACGAATACAAGCGCCAGCTTCTGAACATCATCGAGGCGGTGGCGCTCTACGATCAGATCCGCGCCAATCCCGATCGCGACTGGACGCCTCGCGTAAAACTGTTCGGCGGCAAGGCTGCGCCGAGCTACACGACGGCCAAGCTGATCATCAAGCTGGCCAACGACGTCGCGCGCGTCGTCAACGCCGACCCGGCCGTGCGCGGCCTGCTGAAGATCGTCTTCATGCCGAACTACAATGTCTCGATGGCGGAGGTGATGGTTCCGGCCGCCGACCTGTCGGAGCAGATATCGACCGCCGGCCTGGAGGCATCGGGCACCGGCAACATGAAGTTCGCGCTGAACGGGGCGATCACCATCGGCACGCTCGACGGGGCGAATGTCGAGATCAGGGACTGCGTCGGCGACGACAATATCGTGATCTTCGGCCTGACCGCGCAGGAGGTCGCCGACCGCCGCGCCGGCGACTACAATCCGCGCGAGGTCATAGAGCGGTCGCCCGACCTGTCGCAGGCCCTGTCGGCGATCTCGTCGGGCGTCTTCTCGCCGGACGACCCCGACCGCTATCGCGGGTTGGTCGACAGCCTCTACAATTCGGACTGGTTCATGGTCGCCGCCGATTTCGACGCTTACTGCGCAGCGCAGCGGCGGGTCGACGGCCTCTGGCGATCGAGCCCCGACTGGCTTGCCATGGCGATCCACAACACCGCCCGCATGGCGTTCTTCTCCTCGGACCGGACCATCCGCCAATATGCGCGCGAGATCTGGAACGTGCCGGCGGCATAGGATGATTGCTTCCTCACCCCCACCCCGTACCCCTCCCCTCAAGGGGGAGGGGGGCGTCAACGTCGCAGTTACCCCCTCCCCCTTGAGGGGAGGGGTACGGGGTGGGGGTGAGGACGGGTATAGTCGTCATCGATGCTGTGCCCGAACATGACCGCCCGCCGCGACATCGACCAGATCATCAAGGGCAGCCATGCCGATCCGTTCTCGATCCTCGGCGTCCATCCGTCCGGCAAAGGTTTCGTTGCGCGCTGTTTCGTTCCCGGCGCGGACACGGTTGCGGCCTTCACGCTTGGCGGCGAACCGCTCGGCGAATTGAAGCGGATCGACGATGCCGGCTTCTTCGAGGGTGAGATCAGACTGAAGGATCGCGCGCCGATCCGGTATGTCGCGTCGAATACGGCCGGGCCGTGGAGCTTCGCCGACCCCTATTCCTTCGGGCCGGTGCTCGGGCCGATGGACGATTACTACATGGCCGAAGGCTCGCATCTGCGCCTGTTCGACAAGCTCGGCGCGCATCTGATCGAGCATGAGGGCGCGTCCGGGGTTCATTTCGCTGTCTGGGCGCCGAACGCGAAACGCGTGTCGGTCGTCGGGGACTTCAACGAATGGGACGGCCGTCGCCACGCCATGCGGTTCCGCGCCGATTCCGGTATCTGGGAGGTCTTCGTTTCGGACATCGGCGCCGGCCGGAACTACAAGTTCGAGATCATCGGCAAGGACGGCGCGCGCCGGCCGCTGAAGGCCGATCCCTTCGCTTTCCGCTCGGAATTGCGGCCGGACACGGCTTCGGTCACCGCCGCGCCGCTGGCGCATCGATGGGCCGACAAGAAACATAGCGATTTCTGGAAGAAGGCCGACCCACGCCGGCAGGCCATCTCGATCTACGAGGTCCATGCCGGCTCGTGGAAGCGCAACGAGGATGGCGAGTTCCTGACCTGGGACGAGCTGGCCGAGCAGTTGATCCCCTATGTCGTCGACATGGGTTTCACCCATATCGAATTCATGCCGATCACCGAACATCCCTATGATCCGTCCTGGGGCTACCAGACGACGGGCCTCTACGCGCCGACCGCCCGCTTCGGCGAGCCGGAGGGCTTTGCGCGTTTCGTCGACGGCGCGCATCAGGCCGGCGTCGGCGTCATCCTCGACTGGGTGCCGGCGCATTTCCCTGTCGACGCCCACGGCCTGATCCGTTTCGACGGCACCGCGCTCTACGAATATGCCGATACGCGCAAAGGCATGCATCCGGAGTGGAACACGGCGATCTACAATTTCGCGCGGCGCGAGGTGAAATCCTACCTCGTCAACAACGCTCTCTACTGGGCCGAAAAATTCCATCTCGACGGGCTGCGCGTCGATGCGGTCGCCTCGATGCTCTATCTCGACTATGCACGCAAGAAGGGAGAGTGGGAGCCGAACGAGAAGGGCGGCCGCGAGAATTTGGAAGCGGTCGAGTTCCTGAAGGCCATGAACAAGGCGGTCTACGCCGCCAATCCGGGCTTCATGACCATCGCGGAAGAATCGACCTCATGGCCGAAGGTTTCGGGACCGGTGCACGAGGGCGGGCTGGGCTTCGGCTTCAAGTGGAACATGGGGTTCATGCACGACACGCTCGCCTATCTGGCGCGCGATCCCATCCACCGACCCCACCATCACGAGGACATCACCTTCGGCCTCGTCTACGCCTTCTCGGAGAATTTTGTCCTGCCGCTGTCCCACGACGAGGTGGTGCACGGAAAATCGGCGCTGGTCGGCAAGATGGCCGGCGACGACTGGCAGAAATTCGCGACGCTGCGGGCCTACTACGCCTTCATGTGGGGCTACCCCGGCAAGAAGCTGCTGTTCATGGGGCAGGAATTCGCCCAGCGGCAGGAATGGAGCGAGGCGCGGGCGCTCGACTGGCACCTGCTGCAATATGCGCCGCATGAGGGGATGCGTACGTTGGTCCGCGACCTGAACCGCGCCTATCGGGCGCGCGCCGCCTTGCACGCACGCGATTGTGAGCCCGACGGGTTCAAGTGGCTCGTCGTGGACGACCGCGAGCGGTCGGTCTTCGCCTGGGTGCGCATGGCGCCTGGCGCCAATCCCGTGGCGGTTGTGTCGAATTTCACGCCGATCCCGCGCGAGAGCTACAGATTGCCCTTGCCGAAGGCGGGCCGTTGGCGCGAAATCGTCAATACGGATGCCGAGGCCTATGGCGGAACGGGACGGGGGAATCTCGGCCAGGTTGTGGCGTCGCGCAAGGGCAAGGACATCGCGGCGACCGTCGTGCTGCCGCCGCTCGCGACGCTGATGTTTGAGTACGAACCCGCAAGAAGCGGGCGAGGGGAGGAAAGCGATGACGTCAAACCGGACACAGCCGCTGGCAAGAGACGCGATGGCCTACGTTCTCGCCGGCGGTCGCGGCAGCCGACTTAAGGAACTGACCGACGTCCGCGCCAAGCCCGCCGTCTATTTCGGCGGCAAGACCCGCATCATCGATTTCGCCCTCTCCAATGCGCTGAACTCCGGCATCCGCCGCATCGGCGTGGCGACGCAGTACAAGGCGCATTCGTTGATCCGCCACCTGCAGCGCGGCTGGAACTTCTTCCGGCCCGAGCGAAACGAAAGCTTCGACATCCTGCCGGCCTCGCAGCGCGTGTCGGAGACGCAATGGTATGAGGGCACCGCCGACGCCGTCTTCCAGAACATCGACATCATCGAGTCCTACGCGCCCGAATTCATGGTGCTGCTGGCCGGCGACCATATCTACAAGATGGACTACGAGCTGATGCTGCGCCAGCACGTCGACATGAAGGCCGACGTGACGGTCGGCTGCCTCGAAGTGCCGCGCATGGAGGCGACCGGCTTCGGCGTGATGCATGTCGACGACAAGGGCCAGATCATCTCCTTCATAGAGAAGCCGGCCGATCCGCCGGCCATGCCCGACAAGCCGGACTTCGCGCTCGCCTCGATGGGCATCTACGTCTTCCGCACGAAATTCCTGATGGACGAACTGCGGCGCGACGCCGCTGACCCGAATTCCAGCCGCGACTTCGGCAAGGACATCATCCCCCATATCGTCCAGCACGGCAAAGCGGTCGCCCACCGTTTCGCGGTGTCCTGTGTGCGATCGTCCTTCGAGCGCGAGGCTTACTGGCGCGACGTCGGGACGATCGACGCCTATTGGGAGGCGAATATCGACCTGACCGACGTGACGCCGGAGCTCGACATCTACGATCGCGACTGGCCGATCTGGACCTATGCCGAGATCAAGCCGCCGGCGAAATTCGTGCATGACGAGGAGGGAAGGCGCGGCTCGGCCGTGTCCTCGCTGGTCTCGGGCGATTGCATCATCTCCGGCGCGTCGATGAAACGCAGCCTGATCTTTACCGGTGTCCGGGCCAATTCCTATTCGACGCTTGAGGAGGCTGTCGTTCTGCCCGACTGCACCATCGGCCGCAACGCGGTGCTGAAGAAGGTCGTGCTGGATCGCGGCGTGACCATTCCTGAAGGCCTCGTCGTCGGCGAGGATGCCGCGCTCGACGCGAAGCGCTTCCGCCGTTCGGAGGGCGGCGTCTGCCTGATCACGCAGCCGATGATCGACAAGCTGGGCGCAAAATGAACATCCTCGCCGTCGCGTCCGAAATCTACCCGCTGATCAAGACCGGCGGGCTGGCCGATGTCGTTGGCGCGCTGCCGCTGGCGCTCAAGGAGCACGGCGTGTCGGTGCGGACGCTCGTGCCGGGCTATCCGGCCGTCATGAAGCGGCTGGAGAGCCAGACGACGGCAGCGACGATCGACAATCTGTTCAGCGGCCCGGCGCGCATCGTCGCGGGCGCCGCTGCCGGCCTCGACATTCTCGCGCTCGACGCGCCGCACCTCTACGATCGCGACGGTGGCCCCTATGGCGATCAGGGCGGGTCGGACTGGCAGGACAATTGGCGGCGTTTCGCGGCTCTCGGCAAGGCCGGGCAATTGATCGCCGACGGGTTGATCGACGGCTACCTGCCCGATCTGCTCCACGCCCATGACTGGCAGGCCGCCATGGCGCCGGCCTATGTCCGCCTCGTGGGCCGCCGGCGGGTGCCGACCGTGATGACGGTGCACAACCTTGCCTTCCAGGGGCAATACGGCCCGATCATCTTCGGCGAGCTGGCATTGCCGGGCGAGGCGATGTCGCTGGACGGGGTCGAGTATTATGGCGGGGTGGGTTATCTCAAGGCAGGCTTGCAGCTTGCCAACGCCATCACCGCCGTCAGCCCGACCTACGCGGCGGAGATCCATATGCCGGAATTCGGCATGGGCCTGGACGGCCTGATCCGGGCGCGCGACGGCGTCGTGCACGGCATCGTCAACGGCATCGACCCCGAAGTCTGGAACCCGGCGGCGGATGCCGCCCTGGCGTCGCAATATTCGGCGAAGGCGCTTGCGGACCGCATCGCCAATCGGCGGGCCGTCGAGCAGCGTTTCGGGCTCGACCCGTCGGATGCGCCGATCTTCTGCGTCGTGTCCCGCCTCACCTGGCAGAAGGGCATGGATATGCTCGCAGCCGTCGTCGACGATCTCGTCGCCATGGGCGGACGGCTGGTCGTGCTCGGCTCCGGCGACCAGAGCCTGGAAGGCGCGTTGCTGGCAGCCGCTGCGCGCCATCGCGGCAGGATCGGCGTCGTCATCGGCTATGACGAGCCGCTGTCGCATCTGATGCAGGGCGGCTGCGACGCGATCCTCATCCCGTCGCGGTTCGAGCCGTGCGGCCTGACGCAGCTCTACGGGTTGCGCTACGGCTGCGTGCCGGTGGTGGCCCGGACCGGCGGGCTTGCCGATACGGTCATCGACGCCAATGACGCGGCGGTGTCCGCCGGCGTCGCCACGGGCATCCAGTTCGCGCCGATCAATGCAGACGGGCTTCGCCAGGCGATCGCGCGCGCCATCGGCCTCTATCGCGATCCGGCGGTATGGTCGGCCATGCAGCGCCAAGGCATGGCGGCCGACGTGTCCTGGTCGCGCAGCGCCGCCCGCTACGCCGACCTTTATCGCTCGCTCATTCCCAGCATCGGACAGACCTCGATGACAAAGACCGTTTCCACCAAACCCTTCCCGGACCAGAAGCCGGGCACGTCCGGCCTGCGCAAGAAGGTCCCCGTCTTCCAGCAGCCGAACTATGTCGAGAATTTCGTGCAGTCGGTCTTCGACAGCCTGGACGGATTCAAAGGCAAGACGCTGGTGCTCGGCGGCGATGGCCGGTTCTACAATCGCGAGGTCATCCAGACCGTCCTGCGCATGGCCGCCGCCAACGGCTTCGGCAGGGTGATGGTCGGCAGGGGCGGCATCCTGTCGACGCCGGCCGCGTCGAACGTCATCCGCAAATACAAGGCCTTCGGCGGCCTTATCCTGTCCGCCAGCCACAATCCCGGTGGCCCGCACGAGGATTTCGGCATCAAATACAATGCTTCAAACGGCGGCCCTGCGCCCGAGAAGATGACGGACGCGATCTATGCGCGGTCGAAGGTGATCGACCGCTATCTGATCGCCGATCTGCCGGAGATCGACATCGACAAGGTCGGCGAGGTGAAGGCCGGCGACATGGTCGTGGAGGTGATCGACCCGGTCGCCGACTATGCCGAGCTGATGGAAAGCCTGTTCGACTTCGCCGCGCTGAAGGCGATGTTCAAGGGCGGCTTCACCATGGCCTTCGACGCCATGCATGCGGTGACCGGGCCCTATGCCGTCGATATCCTGGAGAAGCGTCTGGGGGCGAAGAAAGGCACGGTGCGCAATTCCGTGCCGCTGCCGGATTTCGGCGGTCATCATCCCGACCCGAACCTTGTCCACGCCAAGGACCTGCACGACCTGATGATGTCGAAGAAGGCGCCCGATTTCGGCGCGGCCTCCGACGGCGACGGCGATCGCAACCTGATCATCGGCAAGGGCATCTTCGTCACGCCGTCGGACTCGCTGGCGCTGCTGGCGGCCAACGCCCATCTGGCGCCCGGCTACAAGAAAGGCTTGAAGGGCATCGCGAGGTCAATGCCGACCAGCGGCGCGGCCGACCGCGTGGCGCAAAAGCTCGGCATCGGCCTATACGAGACGCCGACCGGCTGGAAATTCTTCGGCAATCTGCTCGACGCCGGCATGGCGACGATCTGCGGCGAGGAAAGCGCCGGCACCGGCTCCGACCATGTGCGCGAGAAGGACGGGCTGTGGGCGGTGCTGCTGTGGCTCAACATCCTCGCCGCGCGCAAGGAGCCGGTGAAACAGATCGTGGAGAAGCACTGGGCCGAATACGGCCGCAACTACTACTCGCGGCACGACTATGAGGCGGTGGAGTCCGCCGCGGCGAATGCGATGGTGGACCGCCTTCGCGCCGGGCTTGCGGCGATGCCGGGGAGGAAATTCGGCAAGCTCGTGGTCGCGCAAGCCGACGACTTTTCCTATCACGACCCGGTCGACAAATCCGTCTCCTCCAAACAGGGCATCCGCGTGCTGTTCGAGGGTGGTTCGCGGGTCGTCTATCGCCTGTCCGGCACCGGCACGGAGGGCGCCACCGTGCGCGTCTACATCGAACGGTTCGAGCCTGATCCGAAGAAGCACGGCCTCGACACCCAGAAGGCTCTGGCCGACCTGATCAAGGCCGCCGACCAGATTGCCGACCTGAAGGCTTCGCTGGGGCGTGATGCGCCGACGGTGATCACGTAAGTATTTCCCGCCGGCGCGATAGTTTGGGGCTCTTTACCCCTCCTTGATGTCCGGCTCGACCAGGTCGCGGAGTTGGGTCAGCGTGTCCTGCCAGCCGAGATAGCACATCGATTCCGGGATGATGTCCGGCACGCCCTCCTGGACGATCTTGACGTCGGTGCCGCCGGGAACCTCGGCCAGCTCGATCGTCGTCTTCATCTCGCCGGGCAGGTTCGTGTCGTCGAAGACGTCGCTGTAGGACAGCTTCCTGTTCGGCACGAGTTCGAGGAACGCGCCGCCGAACGAATGCGCCTGGTTCGTCGTAAAATTCCTGAACGACATGTGGAACCTGCCGCCGACTTTCGGCTCGAACTTGTCGATGGAGCCGAGGAAGCCGTGCGGCGGCAGGAAGCGGCACCAGGCGTCGGCGTCGGTAAAGGCGCGATAGACCTTCTCGGGTGTCGTCTTGAGAACGCGGTGAAGACGGATGGTGGACGGCATGGTGAAGCTCCTCTCTTAGTTGCTCTTGGGGAAAATCGTCTCGAGGTAGCGCTTGAGATGCGCGAGGTTCGAGCGAACGACGTCAGGGCCTTGCTTGGCCTTGGCATAGATGAATGAGCCCTGCAGGGCTGCCTGTATGAAGTAGCCGACGCTGTCGGGCGTCCAGTCCGCGTCGGGCGCATAGAGCGCCTTGGCCGCGGCGATGTCGGCGACGATCTCGTCGATATGATCGCTCATGCCGGCGTCCGCCGCCGCGAGCAGGGCAGGGTGGCTGGCGTAGACTTCCTGCACCAGCGTGCCGAGCAGGCAGGCAAACTCGGCGATCGGTCGGTCGAGCAGGGCGATGCGGAAATCGACATAGCCGAGCACCCGGTCGCGGGGGTCGGCAAGCTGGCGATAGGGCGCCGACCGGAAGGCGTCGCCGGTAAATTTGTTCCAATGGTCGATGCTGGCAAGCAGCACGTCTTCCTTGCTCCGGAAATGGTGGAAGAAGCTTCCCTTCTTCATGCCGGCGCGAGCGCAGATGTCGTCGACCGAGGTGCCGGCGTAGCCCTGCTCGCGCACAAGCGCGATTACCGCGTCGATAAACTTCTGCCGGGAGGGGTGAATGATCTCGTTCATGTCCATACCAACCGATTGGTTGGTCAATGAATAACCAACCGGTTGGTAGGTTGTCAAGCGTCACTCCGGATTTTTGTTGTTCCGGGTTGATAATCGGCCGGGTTGGACGATTCAGCCAAGCGCGCTCGGGCCGGATCGCGGAGCGCCAGCCTGAAGACAGTCGAGATTTCGGGACTTGGCGACGGCGGTCAGGACGTGTCGGGGTAGGGCGCGGGCGGGAAGATGGCCGGCGAGAGGAACTGGCGAAGGCTCACGGCGAGGCGGTGAAGTCCCTTTGCCGCGCGGTGCTCCGCGCTGTCCGCATCGCCGGCATCTTCCCGTTCGCACTGGCGGATGAAGTGCCGGTATTCGGCCGCCATCTTCCTGACTGATCGCGCGAGTTCTCGCAACGACGCGGCAAGAAGAAGCGCATCCGCTGGGTCGTTGCCGACGCGGATGGTGGGTGGCCAAACCTCGTCATAGTCCACCGGTCCGTCGACCCAGTCGCGGACGACCGTTTCGACCCTGCGCATCAGCCAGAGCACGAAGCAGCGGACTGGATGCGGCGCGCGCGAGGCGAGCTCGCACAGACCGGCCAGCGACAGGAGCAGCGCGATGATGCTCTTGAGCACCTGAAATTCCGCCTCTGTGTTTTCCGTCTCGTCCACTGCTGGCCTCACTCGAAGCGGGGACTATAGCAGAGGTTTTGCGGAATGTGAATATATTCCTATAATTATTTTTGGCAGCGTGTCCGACGCTTCACCGGAACGCGAAATGACTTTCACCCCCACCCGCGCCTGCGGCGCGACCTCCCCCCTCAAGGGGGAGGTGACCGCTCCGCCCCCGGCATGACGCCCGCAGGCTTTGTGTCCAACTTCGCACCCCTCACCGGTCCTTCGGACCACCTCTCCCCAGAGGGGAGAGGAACCCAAGCTGGAGAAGGGCGAGTGCCGGCATCACGGCTGCGTTTCCTCTCCCCTCTGGGGAGAGGTGGTCCGAAGGACCGGTGAGGGGAATAAGATGTCATTCGGGGCGTGCAGGATTACAAACGTCCCTGACGTCGGCGAAAACCACCATGTCGCGGCCCGGGAAGCTTGCTATGGTGCATGCGTCGGCGCATCGCCGGCGGCCAGATTCGACCCGCCAATTATGACCTCACCCCATCTCGGAGCCTGGCCGGACGGAACCGGCACCGATTTCGCCGTCTGGTCGGGACAGGCGGACAAAATCGATCTCTGCCTGTTCGAGGGATGTGACGAGACCGCGCGGCTGCCGATGACGCGCAACCGCGATGGCGTGTTCAGCCTTCGCGTCGACGGAGTAGGCGAGGGCGCGCGTTACGGCTTCCGCGCCGACGGCCCATACGATCCGCCGAAGGGCCTGTGGTTCGATCCGTGGAAATTGCTGATGGACCCGTATGCGGTGGCGATCGACTGGCCCTACCGCGACAACGCCATCATGGCCTCGCCGCGCTGGCAGCAATGCGACACCGCGCCCGCGATGCCGAAGGGGATCGTGACCGCGCTGCCGCCGCCCGTCGCATCATTGCCGCCTGTCTTCCGGCCCGGCGGATTGATCTACGAGTTGAACGTCAAGGCGTTCACGCAGCTTCACCCGGACATTCCGGAGGAGCAGCGCGGAACGGTCGCCGCGCTCGCTCATCCGGCGATCATCGGACATCTGCGCAAGCTGGGCGTCTCGGCCGTCGAACTGATGCCGGTGACGGCCTGGATCGACGAGCGGCACCTGCAACCGCTCGGGCTGACGAATGCATGGGGCTACAATCCGGTCTCGTTCATGGCGCTGGACCCGCGCCTTG
>Ga0209792_1000430_pt1 | contig 31514 bp, 26 predicted proteins | sample EBPBio142005_DNA_FD_185860 | JGI IMG/M metagenome (GOLD analysis project Ga0209792, IMG submission 185860) | Wastewater treatment Type I Accumulibacter community from EBPR Bioreactor in Madison, WI, USA - Reactor 1_6/14/2005_ DNA (SPAdes)... | ecosystem: Engineered > Bioreactor > EBPR >... | reverse complement strand
CGATCTCGCCGGAGCTGCAATCGGTTCTGACCGGGCCGAAGAACTTCCACAATTTTTGGAAAGGCGACCTGCTTCACGCGGACCGCGACACCCAGCAGGTGTTGGATGAGCTGCGGACCAGCATGGGCACGGCTGCCTTCTCCGCCCAATATCTGCAGCGGCCTGTGCCGGCCGGCGGCAACCGTATCAAGATCGGCTGGTTCAGCCGCTATGACACCCTGCCCGATACCTCCGATCCGAACTGGAAGATTGTTCAAAGCTGGGACACGGCATCGAAGGCCGACGAACTCAACGACTACTCGGTCGGCATCACCGCCCTCGTTTATAAGCGCGAGGCAATCTACATCCTCGACGTCGTGCGAGCCCGGCTCGAATACCCCGACCTGAAGAAGAAGATCATCGCGACCAAACATCGCTTCAAGGCTGATTATGTCCTGATCGAGGACAAGGGGTCCGGCATGAGCCTGATCCAGGATTTGAAGCGCGACGGCATTTTTGCCAAACCCATCAAACCCGAGGGCGACAAGGTCGTGCGGATGTCGACCTGTTCGGCGCCGATCGAATCCGGCGCCGTGTTCCTACCCAATCATGCGCCATGGCTCGAACCGTTCGAACATGAACTGATGGCGTTCGACAAGGGCATCCACGACGATCAGGTCGACGCGCTGTCGCAGTTGATCAACTGGGCGATAAAGGGGTCTCGCTATACGCTCGACAATATCGGCTGACGCCACCACCTCGCGGCTCAGAGGCGCCGTCGCATGCGTCACCGGCGGCAACATTACCTCCGTGCCGCGAGCCGCGCGCGCGTGTTGGAAACTGGTTTCGCACGAAATCGCGATACACGCTCGACAACATCGGATGAAAGCATTGCGGGCGGCCGATCAAAATGCGATCGGCTTCCCGGCAGACAGGCGAAACGGCTCCAGCAGGTCGAGCCTCTTACGGGCTATGTTGATTCCATACTCCGGCTCGGACTGTTTACCCTCATAGTCGCGTGACACGAACGTCAGGTTAGGCTGCTGCCAGACCAGCGAGGGGATGAAGTAGATGGACGGGTCAGGTTCATGTTCTGTCAGCAGCACCAGCGATAGATACCGGTCTGCGTGCGGCGTGAAATAGCGTTTGCGCATGAACACGTAAGCCCACCGATCGAGACGCATGGTTTTGACCTGCAACTCGATAAACCGGTGAGTTCCAACCGCCGCTCTGACCAGTAGATCCACAGAGCGGTCGTCGACCGCCGGCACATAGGTGTCGAAGCCGCGTTGCGTCAGCGCCATTGCGACGAACTGCTCGCCCCAGCGTCCGACGCGCAGCTTATCAATACTCGCCCAACTATGTCTAAAACTCTCCACCATCGCCCTGTTCATGTCGACAATAAGTGACAGGCACAGTGCTCGGTCGACGCTCACAGTCAAGTCGGATGTCACTGATCGTCTGTAGACCGATCATCGACACGCCTCGAAGGCTCGCGGCGTGGACATACGCGTTCAGCTCGGGCAGAACCTACGCAGGCTGCGGACCGAAAAAGGTCTGTCGCAGGAGCAGTTTGCGTTCCGCGCCGACATCCACCGCACCTACATCAGCGACATCGAACGCGGCGCCAGAAACCCCACCATCACCGTCGTGCAGAAGTTGGCTGATGCGCTCGGCGTTAAAACGGCGAATCTGTTGGAGTAGAGGGTTGCAGCTACTATGAGCTATTCCTCGGTAGCGATCTGGCCCAGGCACACGGTAAATGCGGGGAGGTTTAAGTACGCGGCTTTTGACAGCGGCGCATCCAGACTGGACCCTGCTGGTGGCTGCTCTTTCGTCGCGGCCGGCGTTATCCAGGCGGACACATGTTTGCGGCCGCATTTCGATGTGCTGGGAGCCGCCTTCTCGCCTTGCGCACGATTGTCGCGTGGTCGCCGTCAACAAGTATTAAGAAGTGCGAGGTGACTGATTATTTTCCTGGCCCACCGAATTCGTGGGGTAGAAAGTTTCGCAGGTTTCGATTGGTTTTGCCCCTTTGCAAAAACGCACAAGCGCTAGGGCAGCTAGCGCCTTGCCGTAGCAAATAGTTCCATGTGAATAAGATTAAAGATGGCTTGCCCAATTGTCGGGGTCATAGGCCGCCTTTAGACTATCGTGCACCATGCGCCTGCCGGAACCAACTGAAAGCCGAGGTGTTTTCACGAGGCCCCAACCGAGCCGGCCCGATGCAGAAATACTTCTTCCACACTGTCGCGAACGGCGTAGCTACGCACGATGAAGACGGTACAGCACTGCCAGACGAAGCGGCTGCCTGGCACGAGGCGAGCTCAGCTTTCGGCGAGATGATCAAGGAAGTCGACGGGGAGATGCAAATCGGCTCGGAATGGACAATGCAGGTGGAGTCCGAATCTGGACCCGTCTTCGTTATCACCCTCACATCCAGCCGTGTCGGCTGACACCGGGCAGGTTTTGTCATGTCATCGCCGTTCGCCTTCGAGCTGTTCGTCAGAGCCATGTCGCTGCGCGATGACATGGCGGAAGACGAGGTGGCGGCGCTCAAATCCCTCCCCGTCCGGTTTGAGAAAATGCCCAAAGGCGTCGAGATCATCGCCGATCATGCGCGAGCCGACCACAGTTGCATCATCACCAAGGGCCTCGCGGCCCGCGCCGTCTACACGGCGGATGGAGAACGACAGCTGACGGCGCTGCACATCCCAGGAGATTTCGTCGATCTGCACGCCTTCCTTCTCAAGATCATGGACCATAGCGTTGTCGCGATGTCCGACTGTGATGTCGCCTTCGTCTCGCATCGTTCATTGCTGGAAATCTTCACCCGCTACCCGCATCTGGGCCGGATTTTCTGGCTGTCGACGGTTGTTGACGCGGCGATCCAGAGGGCATGGACAACGTCGCTCGGCCGTCGAACGGCCGCGCAGAGCATCGGCCATCTCGTCTGCGAGCTTCACGCGCGATTGAGCGCCATCGGAGCAGTGGTCGGAAATTCCTTTCCGCTGCCGCTAACCCAGCAGGAACTTGCGGACCTGCTCGGCATGTCGATCGTCCACGTCAATCGCAAGCTGAAGGAATTGAGGGCGGATCGGCTCGTGCGCATGGAAGATGGCCAGGTCCATATCCCGAACGTCGCGCAATTGAGGGAGTTCAGCGAGTTCGACCCGATCTACCTCAACTTCTTCAAAGAGCCGCGCTGAGGCCCCGATTAACATTTGATATATCGCGGATTCGGCGCATGCGCTTGAATGGCGTTGAGCGCGCCGGAGAGCGAGCCGAAGGGTGAGTATCGGGTGGGGCGTCCGTCGGAGGCTCCATGAACCTGTCAGCAAAGTCCCTCCTTTCTGAACTGTTGCCGCTTTGGCTGCGGAGGAAGCGCGCGGGGCATCCCACCCCCGCGCGGCCGCCCGAACCTCCAACCGTGATCCGGCCCCAAACCCCGGCCTACCGCCCGCCTCCGGTCTCGACTGACCGGGGTGCATCCAACATGTGACCAACGAAGGAGACCAGAATGGCCCGCAAGGAAAAGTCCCTCGACGACCTGTTCCTCGATACGCTGAAGGACATCTACTACGCCGAGAAGAAGATCACGAAAGCGCTGCCGAAAATGGCCAAGGCGGCGCAGTCGACTGAATTGCGGGCCGCGTTCGAGAAGCACCTCGCCCAGACCGAAGGTCACGTCGAGCGGCTCGAAAAGGTGTTCGACCTCATCGGCAAACCAGCCCGAGGCAAGACGTGTCCGGCGATCGATGGAATCATTGAAGAAGGCGGAGAGATCATGGAGGAGTTCAAGGGCACGCCGGCTCTTGATGCCGGGCTAGTGTCGACCGCCCAGGCCGTCGAGCACTACGAGATGGCTCGGTACGGCACTCTCAAGCGCTGGGCCGAGATGCTCGGCATGGATGAAGCGGCGACCCTGCTGCTCGACACGCTGGACGAGGAAAAACAGACCGACAGCGATCTGAGCGCCTTCGCCGACGCTTCGGCAAACCAGAAGGCGATGATGGCGAAGGCTGCCTGAGATGGCGGCGCATATCAAGAAATAGACCTGTGGAGCGGCGTCATGCTCGCCGCTCCAAAAGCCGTTTTAGACGAGGTGACAGAATGCGTTTGAACAGGATCGATGTTCAGGAAGACGGCGCTTTTTCCCTTGTTCTATTCACCGGCGAAGGGGAGAGATGGTCAGTGTCCGCATTGCACGCGGGGAAGGCGACCCGGTGCAGCGCGCGCGTGTCTACATGACCCAGCTTGCAAGTTTCGAGTTGGCCACTGGTTTAGAACGGACGATGGGAGAATCATGACGGCCACCGTCGAGGAACCGGATGCAACTGTGAAGCCGATGCCAAGTTATCCCGACGCTGCGGGTCGCGCCAATCGGGCAAGGCGGCATTCGGCGAACAGCGGGATTTTCCCGATTTCCCTCGCTGGCCAACGCATTGCCAGACGAGCACCTGTCCCGCCCGACCCGCAGCAGTCATTGCTGTCTATCGATTCGCCCTCGCGTCTTTTCATGGTGCTAGCGAAAATTGGCCTTCTGCTGGTTTGCTCGGCATCGAGTTTGATCCTGCAGAGCCTGGTTGCCGGACAGTTATCGCACTACCTAGCAATAGCCGGCGTGCTGGCGATGACAATAGGATGTTGCCTGGTTGGAATGACTTCCGTCAGTGCATCGCAGCGGCGACCCGATGGCCGTGGAGCGGCGGTATGAACGAAACCGCCAAAGCCCGTTCTCCCAACAGCAGGCCGAACGAGGTTTCCGTCCTTCCGACGGGCGACCACGCCCTAATAGCCGCCCACGATCGGCAAAATCTCGCCTGTGATGTAGCTGGACAACTGCGGGATGCGAGGAACCAGACGGTAGCCAATGATCGCAGCAAGCCCACCCGCAATGAAGGTTCTCGATAGTCTGCGGGCTGCGTCGTCTCCCAGTTTGTGCCGTCTGTTATGCAACCCTTGGACTGACAGGTCGATCCCTGGACATCGGAATAAAAGTGACTTGGTACAGGCCTTTAAGCTCTGGAGTGTCTTCAGAAAATTCGCAACGGACAAGGCTCAGGCCAATCCCAGCCCCGCATTGTCAGCTGACGCAGAATCTCAATGTCCCGATCAGCATCGAGGGTATTCCTTGAACCATGTTGCTGTGATTAGGACGCGCCTTAGACCGTGATCTTTTGGCTAGTGTGGCAGAATGTCCATGTTTATAGACAATTCATCGCCATACAGTCTGAAGCCGATCTATTACGATCTGGTCATCGCGAAACCTCCTAAGATTTGAGATGGCGGTTAAAAGATGATCGGCAAAAGCGCGCTGGCGGAGGTCGTTGGCGTCCAGATCAGCAAGGCGCATGCCTTCAGCAAGACGCCAAGCGACGCGATCCGGCTGATCGAGAATTTCGGAGTCGAGGGCGACGCACATGCTGGTGCGACTGACCGGCATCGCTATCACGTAAGGAGGTTCGGTCAGCAACCCAACCTGCGCCAGGTGCATCTGATCCAGTCCGAACTGTTCGACGAGCTGTCGGACAAGGGACACGCGGTCCGGCCCGGCGAACTGGGTGAGAACGTTGCGACCCGCAATATCGACCTACTCTCTCTGCCGACTGGCACGCGCTTGCGTCTGGGTGGCGCGGCTGTCATCGAACTGACCGGCCTGCGCAATCCATGTAGTCAGATCGAGGATTTTCAGCCGGGTTTGCTCCGGCATGTCGTCGAGACCACGACTGGTGGGCTTGTCCGTCGAGCCGGGGTGATGAGCATCGTTCTGAAGGGTGGCGAGGTCCGGCCTGGGGATGAGATTGAGATCGAATTACCGCCGCTTCCGCATACGCCGCTCGTCTATCGTGTCCCGGAACTCGAGGTCGTGGTTGCGTCGATTGAAACGGCAGCCGATGACGTCAGATCGCTGGAGCTGCGGGCGATCGATAATGGCGCCTTGCCACCGTTTACGGCGGGTTCCCACATCAATCTGCTGCTCCCCGGCGATATGACGCGAAGCTATTCGCTCAGCAACGATCCTAGCGAACGTGATCGATATGTCGTTCTGGTGCGACGGGATCACGGTAGTCGCGGCGGATCCAGCTACATCCATGAGCAGCTGAAAACTGGCGATCGGCTGCGCATTCACCCTCCGCACAACAACTTCGTCATGGACGAGAGTGCACGGCACACCATCCTCGTCGCCGGTGGTATCGGGATCACACCGCTGAGGTCGATGATCCATCGACTTGCGAGCCAGCGCATGGATTGGCAGCTTTTCTATGCGGTCAGGCATCGCGATGGGGCGGCTTTCCTGAGCGAACTTGAGAAGATCGGAAATGCCAATCCCGGCAGGATCCATCTTCATTTCGGCGCCGACACGCGTGGCGGCAGATTGGATATCCCTGCAATCGTGAGGCATGCGCCTGACCAATCGCATTTCTACTGCTGTGGTCCGCAGTCGATGATCGCGTCCTTCGAAGAGGCGACAGCCGACCTTCCGCGCGAGCGGGTGCATGTCGAACGCTTTTCTGGCAGGCAGCCCGCCGTCGAAGGAGGTTTCGAGATTCATCTTCGCCGCACCGGGCTTTCGATCCCGATGCCGCGGGGGCTCAGCATCCTCGATGCCTTGCTGGCCGCCGGTGTGGACGTCCCCTACTCATGCAAGGAGGGCGTGTGCGGGTGCTGCAAGGTCAGGGTTCTAGACGGACTGCCCGACCATCGCGACGTGATACTGCACGCGGAACAACAAGCCCGCAACGATCAGATCATCACGTGCTGTTCCGGCTCACTGACGCCGACGCTGGTCCTCGATATCTAAGCGTTCATCGTCGCCCATCGATCTGGCTTGAGCCGCTGGATCGCTGCGATATCGCCCGGGCGAGATCCCCATCCACGACCGGAATGCGTAGATGAAGGAGGACTGGTTCTCATATCCGAGGTCCAGCGCGATCTGACTTAGTGGCTTGTCGGTTACAAGCAGGCCGAGCGCGGCGTGCATCTGGACACGGGCCTTGTATGCCCGGAAGCCCATTCCCGTTTCAGCGTAGAACAGCCTCGTCAGGGTTCGCTGGCTGGTTCCTAGGCTCGCGCTCCACTGCGATAGCGTGGTCTTGTCGTCCGGCTTATCCATCAATGTGTCGGTGATCGCGCGTAGCTTGGCATCGGCCGGTTTCGGCAACCGGAATGGCTCCGAGGGTGCGGCCTCGATCTGGTCAACGAGCACATCGACCAGTCTCGAGGCTGGCGAACCCAGCGGATAGTCGGGCGACATGGTCGAGATCGTGGAGAGAAGTGCACTGGTGAGCTCGCTGATGTTCACCAGTCGGCATCGGCGGTCAGATCCCGCCAGTGCGCTTGGATGGATGTTGGCTACAATGATCGTCGTGCTGCCGAGGGTGGTGGCCGCATGTTCGAACCTCGGCGGGATCAGGATCCCTCGTGCTGGAGGAACGGTCCAGTAGGCGTCTGACGAAGCTACTTTTATGATCCCGTGGGACGGCGTCAGGAGCTGCAGCAGGTCTGTGTGAAGATGCGGCTCGACCCGCGTTGCCTGAACATAGTTTTCAACGTGAACCCGCACGGGCCGCGTGGATGATGGCGGCGCGCGCCCGGGTGAATTCAGAGCAGACTGGATCGGCTTTGACATTGTTCGTGCCAGCCTTGGGAAGCGCATCGGCGTGGCGCTGCCGGGTTCACCCGGTGCGCCAGCGGATCGCGAAGCGCTCGATCAGGGAGACGATGCCAAAGAGGCAGAGCGCCAGCGCCGACGAGGTGGCGATCGAGGCGTACAGCAACTCGGTGCGGTATTCGAACGTCGACTGGATGATCAACATCCCGATCCCGCGTTCCGCACCAATCCATTCGCTCACGATAGCCCCAATGACGCTGGTCGTGCAGGCGATCTTCAGGGCCGCAAACAGGAAGGGGAGAGATTTTGGAACGCGGAGCTTGAAGAAGACCTCCGCCTTCGAGGCGGACAGGATACTCATCAGCTCCAGTTCGGATAGCGTCGTCGACTGGAGGCCGCGAACCATGTTCACGAGCGTTGGGAACAAGCAGATGATCGCCGCGACCATCACCTTCGATAGGGGCGAGAGGCCGAAGATCAGGATCAGGACCGGGGACAGCGCAACGATGGGGATCGTGTGAAAGATGACAACAACCGGAAAGTACATCCGATTGACCAGCTGGCTGTGAACGAAGATCGTGGCGAGGACGATGGCGATCGCATTGCCGAGGAAAAAGCCGGCAATAGCCTCGCCCGCGGTGACCGAGATGTTGTTCCACAGCAGAGTGCGGTTTTCCCAGATCGCAGAAGCGACGCCGGCCGGCGAAGGCGCAACGAAACGCTGGACACCGAACCCGTAGATCAAGCCCGCCCAGAGCGCGAGAATTGACAGGATGCCGAACAGCGGCAGCACCCAGCCGCTATGCTTGTCGAGGGTCGCCATCAGTGACCACCCGATGCGTGAGACAGGATATTGCGCAGCTGCGAGGTGATGTCGAAGAAGGCTTTCGACGATCGGTCTATCTCGTTGTTCGCCTTGCGACCGTCCAAGTCGACGACGTCCGCAAACCGGCCAGGATTGGCAGCCATAACGGCCACCGTCTGTCCGAGAAATGCTGCTTCGGCCAGGCTATGCGTCACGAAGACGATGGTGGTCTTCAACTCGCGCCAGATGCGCAACAGGACGTCGTTGAGATGGTCTCGCGTGATCTCGTCGAGCGCGCCGAAGGGTTCGTCCATCAGTAGCACATCCGGCTTAGTGACGAGGGCGCGCGCGATCGACACACGCTGGCGCTGGCCGCCCGATAGCTCATGCGGGTAGGCCTTTTCCCGGCCGGCCAATCCCACCAGTGAAATCATCTCTTCGGGTGTATTGCTTTGCCGTCCGAGGCGCTTCCATCGACCCACCTCCAGAGGCAGGCGGACATTCTGCGTGACGGTCCGCCATGGCAGAAGCGTAGCATCCTGAAACACGAAGGATGTTCGCCGTTCCCTGCGAACCTGGGCGGGGTTGTCATCACAGACAGCAAGTTCGCCCGTGGAGGGTGGGAGGAGGTCGGCGATCACTCGCAGCAATGTCGACTTGCCGCAACCGGACGGGCCTATCAGGACGACAAACCGTCCCGCTGCGGCCTTGAACGATACGCCGCTGAAGGCGTGGACCTCGCCGCGAACGGACTGAAACGAGACACCTACGTCGCGCAGGTCGATGGCAGTTTCCGTCAACTTGCTCACCCCAACTTCGGGCGTGCGTCGGCGGTTTGCTCGAGGATCTTCGCGGAGAACACTCCGGCCGGATCCGGGACGCGTGTCTTGAACCCGCCGCCCTGCTCAAACAGGCGGATTTCCGCATCGACCTTGTCGGCGTCCATCCAGCCCCAGCCTTTTGCCTTGGTGTCCGCGCCGAACGCATGAGCCATGACGGTGTCAATCGTCTCGTATTCTGTCTGCCGGTCCAGCGCCGGATAGGCGTCGCACATGATGTCGACGGCCTCCTTGCGGTTCTCGAATGCCCAGCCCCAGCCCTTGGCAACGGCGCGGATAAACTTCGCCAGATCGTCAGTCCGCTTCTCCATCACCTCATGCGTGGCGAAGTATGTGCCCGTGTAATAGGGGATGCCGGCATCCTTCGCCTTCATCATCACGCGTTCATTCCCCAGCATCGCAAGCGCCTTGGTGTTTGTGGCGAAGCCGACGGCGGCATCGACTTGACCCAGCAGCAGCGGCGAAAGATCCGTGCCGAGGCTCACAAGCGTGACCTGCGATTCATCGAGCTTGTTGACCTTCAGCATCAGGTTGACCAGCCATCGGCCGTTCGGCGTCACGGCGACCTTCTTCCCGATCAGTTCCTGGGGGGTGCGAATGGGAGACTTAGGCAAGGAGACGAACACCAGCGGCGTCTCTTGATAGGTTGTGGCAAACATCGTCAGCGGCATGCCTTCGCTGTAGGCAGCGAGGATCTGGTTCGATCCCATCTGGCCAGCCGAAGCCCGGTCGGACAGCAGCGAAGCAACGGTCTGTGCGTTCGGTCCGCCGGGGCTGAATGTCACGTCAAGCCCTTCGTCGGCCAAGTAGCCTTTGTTCAAGGCTACGATATCGCCGATCTTGGCGTTGTCCATGAGCCAGTCGAACTGCAGATGAAGCGGCACGCGACCCTGAGCATTTGCCGGCCCCAGGCTCACGACCGCGCCTGCGGCGGCGGTCAAAGCGAAGAATTTTCGGCGTGTGATGAAAGCTTGATCTGTGTTCATCTGGTTCGTCCTCCCTGCGAGAGAAAGACTAACTGCGGTGTCGGCCGCGAGAAGAACCAGACGGATTCATGTCCGGAACCACATTGCTGTCCGAGAGAAGATTGGTCGTGGCTTGTTTCTATTCGATCGCACGACAATCGGCCGGGGAGCTCAACGAGCCACCCGGTTGGGAACAGGCGGAATGCAGTGGGATAACAGCGAACGTCCCGCGCACGCGGAACGCTCTAGGCGGATACTTTGATCGCCTTGAATTCTCCGCACGCCTTCTTCAGCGCATTCTCAACTGGAATTCGCTCGAAGCTTGATGCCGCTACAAATCCCACCGCCTTAGAATTTACGTTCACATATTCAGCATCCTCGGCAGAGGAGATCGGACCGCCGTGGGAGAGCAGGATAAGATCAGGATCGATCTCCAAGGCCGCATCGAATATCTCGTCCAGCCGATGGAGGGCGGCGGTCATCTCGATAGCTGACTTCGCCCCGATATCTCCACCGGCGGTCAGCCCCATATGGCCGACCAGGATATCGACGCCGGCGGCTGCCATCATTCGCGCATCCTCGGGATTGTAGACGTACGCGAGCGTCAACAAATCCCGCTGACGCGCCTTTCGCATCACGTCCACTTCACGCTCGAAGCCGAGACCGGCGTTCTCCAGGTCTGACCTGTAGTTTGTATCGGCATGGCGGCTGAGCGTGGGGAAGTTGATGACGCCGGAGTAACCGATCGATTCAATTGTATCGAGGATGTCGTCCTGGTCCCGGGTCGGATCTACGCCATAGACTCCGGCGATGACGGGTAAGGAGCGCTTCTTCGGCATGATGCTCTCACGACCGAGGCGGAACATGATCTCGTTGGCGTCACCGACGGGCAGTCCTCCCACCAAGCTCGGGAGGCCGTTCACCCGATAGTATCCGGAGCTGTAGACGACAATCAGGTCGGCGCCGCCGATCTCGGCGCAACGGGCCGATAGCCCGTTTCCCGCGCCCACCGCCAGGATGGATCGATGCATCGCCATCTCGGATCGAAGCTTGTCCAGAATGTCACTGCGCTGGAATCGTCTCACTGGTCTGCCTCGCTAGTTCGCGGCCGCGGCCGACTTTAGAAGTATGTCGACAGCAATGTCTGCCACCATCGGATCATTGATGTGGGCGTCGATTTTCATGATCGGGATGTCGCTTCGCAGCGACGATTCGAGCGCCTCGACGAAGGCCTTGTCCGCCGCCGGATCGAAGAAGGGCGCCCCTGCCTTGTCATAGGCGGAGAAGCCCTGCATCGGCACGATGAACGTGGCCGGCGCCAACGCACGTTCGAGCTTGGCCGCCATGATTCTCGCGACATCCGCCACCTCAGCAGCCGAGGTTCGCATCAGCGTTGTCTGGGGCGTATGGCTGAGCAGCAATCGATCCGCGAATTTCGCCGGGACCGTTTCGAGCGGGCCGAAGTTGACCATGTCGATGGCACCCGGCAGCAGAACCTGAGGCACACCCATCTCCACGGCCGCTTCCAGCCTGGTCGGGCCGGCCGACATCGTTCCGCCGACAACCTCATCGGCGATTTCAGTGGTCGTAAGGTCAAGCATCAACCTCAGACGGTGGTCGCGCAGGAATGCCTCAACGGCCCGACCTCCGCTGCCACGGGCATGAAAGGTCAGCACGTCGTGGCCAGCGGCCGACAGCAGGTCAAAGATCCGTTCCGCTGCCGCGGTCGTCGACCCGAACGCCGTCACGCCGATGGAATCTTTGGAAGCAGGATAGTCGTCGACGGTGTTCACGAGGGCATTCATGACCTTCGCCGACCGCTTGAACAGCGCCTTCAGATACGGGCCGGTTCCGAGGATATCGACGACCGAGTGGATCAGGACCACGTCCTTGGCGTCGAGAATCGGGGCGGTGTTCCCCGAAACGGTTGTGGCTACCAGCAACTTTGGAACGCCGTAGGGCAATTGCCTGAAGGCTGCGGCCGCTAGGGCCGTGTTCGTGCCGCCCCCCAGCGCCAGAAACCCGCTGATGACGCCACGGCGACCCAGCATGTCCAGGCAGGCGGCGAGACCCGTCGTCATCGTCTCGATCGCGACCGCGCGGTCGTGACGACTGCGCAGCTCATCGAGCGAGACGCCGCCCAAGGCTGCGACTTCCCCTGCCGAGATGTCGGGCGTCAGCGAAGGGTCGCTGAGTATGCCGCAGTCGATCAAGATGGTGTTCAATCCCTCGGCGGCAAGTGCCTCACGCATGCAGGCCGCTTCGGCATGCTTGGTGTCCAGAGTGGTCGCGATAACAATGGATGGAACATGGACGGCAGTCGTGAGGGCCTCGTATCGAGGATTAGGCATTGCACGGCTCGTGAAGTAGGTCTTTGCCGTCCACACTAGTCATCCGATCCGGCATGGTGAAGAACCAGATTCGGTCCTTGCGGATGACCAGCAGCTACATCGCTGCGACGTCGCCGGATTCCTTGGCCCTTGCTCATTCCCTCGCATCAGCGGCGCCGTCTGCGATCACCTCGATCAGATCGAGCGCCGACCGTATGGCCTCGGGTGGCCTAACAAAGGGGATGCGAAGAAATTCCGAGTGTCCGTCGCGAGGCGAAAAATCAGGCCCGGCGGACAGCAGGACACCGCGGCGGGCTGCAAGCTGACGCAGGCTCACCGTGTTCACGCCTGACAGCCGCGTCCACAGAGCGGTGCCGCCATCCGGCCTGATCCAGGACCATGGCAAGGCGCGCTTACCGAGCTCATGTGTGAGGATATCCAGATGCTCGCGGAGCTCGGCGCGCCTGTAGTCGCGAGCCGCCGTGATGTGGGCAAACATCTGCACAGCCAGCGCTTGATCCAGCACCGGGTTTCCCAGATCGCTCGCGGCCTTGAACGCGGTAAGTGTCTTGATGAGCCCGCGCCCCGCGCGAATCCATCCAACGCGCAGGCCGCCCCAGAACAGCTTCGACATGGTCCCGACGGTCGCTACGCTGTCCTCGTCCAATAGTTCGGCAAGCGGTGTCAGCGGGGTCTTGCGATCGAAATGGAGCTCGTTTTGCGAGCCATCTTCGATCAGAAACACGCGATGCCGCCGCAGCAGCTCGGCGAGCTTCAGACGCTCGCCTGTTGCGAGAGTCCGCCCCAGGGGATTGGAAACTTCGGAGAAGAGGTAGGCGACCTTCGGGCCGCGGGCCAGGAAGGTCTCCAGTTTCCGCAGATCAAGTCTGTGCGATGAGCCCGGGACCACGGACAGCAGTCGAGCCTTCTGGTAGCGAAACGCCTCGAGCGCCCCGCGATAGGTTGGATCTTCGGCCACAACAGCATCGCCCGGATGGACGAGCGATGTTGCAAGCAGCCAGATCGCCTGTTGAGCTCCATTGGTAACGAGAACGTTGTCGGGGTGGGTCGCGAGGCCAAGTTCCGAATAGTAGCGAGCGATTTCCCATCTCAGATGTGGAAAGCCCGCTGAAAAATAGCCGACATCGTTCACCAGCCGGACAAGGTCGCGGCCCTGAACGCCGGCTACAATATCGCGGACGATAGGCGCTGGCTGGAGGGCGCCACTCGACATGTCGAGCACGTGGGAGCGCGCATCGGGGTCTTCCCTCAGTTTGACGTGTGGCCTGCTCGCCAGACGCATGAAGTGCGTGCTGCTGAGTATCCGGTGACCGCTGCCCCTCCGGCTGTTGACGAAGCCGGTGTCACGCAGGCGCGCATAGGCGGCAGTGATGGTGCCGCGGCTCGTTCCGAGCGCGCTGCTCAATTCGCGCTCGGAGGGCAGGTCGCTGCCGAGGGGAAGGGCATTGTCGCCTATCAATTCCGCCAACGCATCGGACAGGCGACCGGCCAGGGTGCCCGGGCCGCCGGACCAGTCGCCGAGAAGTCTGGCGAGCCGATAGGCTGTGATCTTGCTCACTCGCTTCCCTGGGCCACATTCCGCAAAGTGGACTTTGCCACCTCAATAGGAGCGGGGCAAGCTGAGCCGACGATCTGAGAAATCACGACGGCGATGCAATCCGACAGTCCCGCCGTTTGTCACGGGTGAGGGCGACATGACGCGCGGATCAGCCACCAGCATCGCCTGGGACAAAGTGTTCAAAAACCTCGTGTCCCGGGTGGACAAGATCAATCATGCGAGTCTGGTCCAGGGATTGAGCGACTGGATCGATCAGGGGCTGCTACCCCGCGGGGCGCGGCTCCCATCCACTCGGACAATAGCGCAGAAACTCGGCGTAGGCCGCAACACGGTTCTGTTTGCGTTGGGCTGCCTCGCCGACAACGGGTATCTCGTATCCCGCGAGCGTTCCGGGTTCTTCATAGGCGGCGCGGGGCCTAATCGGGTTCGTGGCAAGGAGAAAATTCACCTCGAGGCCCAACCGTTCAACTGGCAAGGCAGGCTGGCAGGACGCCACCTCGCGACACCGGATTCGCCACCTGCATATATCGCCAATGGGCGGGAAATCTCCTTCCGCCTGGGTGAGTTTGATCTAGAGCTTTTTCCGACCAGTCAGTGGCGCGAATGTGAGCGTGCAGCATCCGGACTTCGAGAAATCGCCCGATGGGGCCGCGACATGATCGATGGCGACGACAGCGGACTGGTCGAGCAAATCCGCATGCACATCCTGCCCATGTCGGGCATTTGGGCCCGCCCGGAGGAAATCCTGATCACCGTGGGAGCGCAGGAGGGCCGATATTTGATATCGCGACTGCTGGCGGAGTCGGGCGCGCGCGTTGGAATAGAGAACCCATGCAGTCTCGATCTTGCCCGCACGGTCAGACTGACGGGTGCTGAAACAGTCGCGCTCGATGTCGACGATAAGGGTGTTGTCCCATCAGCGGCGATGGAAACCTGCGATGCGATCGTCATAACCCCGATCCATCAAAATCCCACCACTGTCCCGCTTTCCCCGCAACGCCGGCGCGAAATTCTGACGCGTGCGCGCCGCAGCGATTTTGTGGTGGTGGAGGACACGTTCGAGACCGAGTTCGTCCACGAAAATGGCGGTCCGCCGGCGCTCAAGAGCGACGATGAAGACGGCAGGGTGATCTACATCGGAACGCTCTCCCGACTGATGGCTCCCGGCCTGCGCGTCGGGTTTATCGTCGCTCCGCCCATCGTGATCGAGCATCTGCGCGCTTTGCGGCGTCTGATCCATCGACATCCCCCCGCCAACAATCAGCGCTCGCTGGCGATTTTCATCGAGCGCGGGTACTACCGGCGCTTCATCCGCCGAACAACCCAGGCTCTCGAGGAGCGGGGTGCCGCCCTGACGGCTGCAGCTCGACGACACCTGCCAGATTTTCAATGGCGGCATCAGCGCGGAACGTCCTCATTCTGGTGTGAAATGCCGCACACCATCGACAGCGATACCCTAGCGAAAGCAGCGCGCGAAGGGGGTGTCATCGTCGAGCCAGGCAAGCGTTTCTTTCAAGCTGGAAACAGGGCGGACAACTGTCTCAGACTGACAGTTGCAGGCGTCCGGGAACAACAGATTCACAAGGGAATTCGTGTGCTTGGCGAAGCTCGTATGCGTATTGGCAGCAGATCACTGATGATCGCTTAGGCGGCGTTGGTTTCCGAGATTTCACCGGTCTGGTTCTTACCTACGCGAGCAAGCACCGGTACCGAACTTCAGAGCAAACGACCTCGTTCAAGGTGGAAGAGAGATGTCCGAATACTGGACCACAGCACCCTACGACGCACTCCCGGCACGACCGAGAAAGCGCTTCTTTCCGGTCCACGAAGGGCGGACAATCATCGTTACCGGAGCCGCGGGCGGCATTGGCGGCGCCACGGTCGACCTTCTCGTGAAAGAGGGTGCGCGCGTCGCTGCGTGGGATCTGCGGGACGACGCACTTGCCGGTCTTGCGTCGAAATACGATGCTGGAACGGTTGTGCAGGTTGCCTGCGACATGGGGCAGGAGACGTCGATCGCGAAAGCCTTCGCATACTCTCTGGAGAAACTCGGAGGCATTGACGGGGTTGTCAACAACGCGGCGATCGTCCGGCGGGGCGATCCGCTGGACGTCTCCTGGGACGATTGGGAGTCGACGATGGCAGTCAACGTCCACGGCCCCTATGAACTCGCCAGGACGGCAGCCCGATCGATGGTGGCGCAGGGCAAGAAGGGCGCGATCGTCAATGTGTCGTCAGAGGCCGGCAAGAAGGGTCACACCCAGTCCTTGTCTTACGGCGCCAGCAAAGCAGCGGTCATCAACATGACACGGATCCTTTCCGTGTCGCTCGCCCCGCACGACATAAACGTCAATTGCGTCTGTCCTGGAGGCGTGGGTACCGAGATGTTGCGGGCAGCCGCCGCCAACATGGCGCGCGTCAGCGGCTCTGAAACCGACAAGGTGTTTGCTCAGATCGGCGGCGGACAACTGAAGCGTCACATCACGCCCGACGAAGTTGCCCGCACCATCTCCTTCCTGCTCTCGGACGATGCGCTGATCATCCGCGGTCAGGCCGTGAACACCGATGGTGGCGGGACGCCTTACTAAACGCCTGTCTGAGGGGGCAGCGCAACATCCGACACGAAGCAGAAAAATGGGAGATCCGCATGCATAATTACCGCATTGGTCTAAAGACCGCTCTTGCCGGCTTCATGCTGGGAGCGATGGCATTTTCCGCTGCATCTCAGGAGGTCTCGCTTCCCGAGAAATACAAAAGTTCAGGCGTCCTCAAGGTGGGTCTCCAGAACCAGTTCCCTCCGATGAACTACGTCGATCCGAACACCAAGGAGTTCGTCGGCTTCAACATCGACCTTTGGAAGGCGCTGGAGCCCAAGCTCGGAGTCAAAGCAGAGTTCGTGGTCGACGCCTTCCCATCTCTGTTTCCAGCGCTTGATACCGGGCGTTCTGACGTCATGGCCACCGGTGTCTTCGACTCTGCGGAACGGCGGCAGAAATACACGTTCGTGGATTATCTGACGTCCGGTCCGGTCTTTGCAACGTCGACCGCTCGCGCCGAGACGATCAAGCAGCTTTCGGACATATGCGGCAAGAGCGTTGGCTACAGACGTGCCATTGCCTCGTTCGGCAAGGTTCTCGAGGAGTTCAACAGAGACGAGTGCGTGGCCAAGGGGCTGCCCGAGGTCAAGATCGTCTCAGACGAAATGGCGCCGCAGATGGGGTTGTCGCAGAACCGGTTCGAGGTCGGCCTGCTGGCTCTGGAGGGGTTCCTCTATCTCCAGGACACTCAGAAGGGCACTCTCGTGCAAATCGGCGAGCCGCTCCGCGACTGGCTGTTCGGCATCGCCTTCAAGAAGGATGATACCGAGCTGAGGGATGCGGTGGCGGCAGCGCTCGCCGCCCTCATCAAAGACGGCACATATGGCCAGATGCTCGCCAAGTACAATCTGACACCTATGGCGGTTTCAGGCGTCGAGATTGACAAGGGAACGTATTGACGCGCTCAGACTCCCTGAGATCTCCGCTGGCGGATCGGGCGTCATCTCGATCCGCCAATCCGGCACGCCTCCATCATTGAGCTCTAATGATGACCGCTATCGACACGGCTCTGCAAGATCTTCCTCTTGGCCTGCGCACACTCGCGGCTGAACCCATGCTCGTCATCAAGCTGGAGATCTCAGCACCCTATAATGTCGGGAAGGCGCCATCGGGCGAGCGTCGTCTTGTTGTCGTCAATGGCGGGACGTTCATCGGCCCGGATGATCTTCGAGGCAGCATTGCTCCAGGTGGCAACGACAGTGTGACCGTCCGCGGCGACGGCAGCGTGTTACTGGATGCCCGCATTATTCTGAACACCGATGCCGGCGAGACAATCCTTATGACATATTCGGGCCTGCGCACCGGCGACCCAGCGACAATGCAGAGGCTGGCGAACGGCGAGAACGTTGATCCTGCCGATTACTACTTCCGCATTTGGGGGACGTGCGAAACATCGTCCAGCACCCTGTCTTGGATGAACAATGTCCTTGTCGTCGGCAAGGGTCACCGCCAGGCGCAGACGATCGCATACAGCGTCTTCCGCGTCTCTTAGGCAAAATCCTCCGGCAAGGAGTTACCATGTCAATGCTTCAGGCCGAACAGCCGCGTCCCTCCTATGTAATCGTCAAGCGTCCAACGATCTGGCGCTATGTCTTTGCGGCGGCCGTCCTTGTCTCGCTCGCTCTGATCGTTCGTGCCTTTGCCATTGGTAAGATCGACTGGTCAGTGGTGCGATACTATTTATTCGACCCGGACATCATTAGCGGCATCGGCAACTCGATCATCCTAACTTTCCTGGCGATGGTTATCGGAATCGTGATCGGACTGGTGATGGCTTTGATGCTGTCGTCGTCGAACATGGTGCTGCGGTATTTCGCCCGCGGCTATCTGTATGTCTTCCGGTCCATACCGATGCTCCTGCAGCTTCTGCTCTGGTACAACCTCGCGCTTGTGTTTCCCACGATCGGCATTCCCGGTCTTTTTGCCTACAACACGGTCGAGGTCGTCACGCCATTCGTGGCTGCCTTGCTTGCGTTCGGCATCGGGCAGGGGGCCTATACCACGGAGGTCATCCGCAGCGGGCTGCTGGCCGTGGGCAAAGGCCAGACCGAAGCTGCCAGATCCATCGGCATGACAAGCGGCCAAGCCCTGCGTCGGGTCGTGCTGCCCCAGGCGATGCGCGTGATCATACCGCCGCTCGGCAACGAGGTCATCGGCATGGTCAAGTACACATCGCTGGCCAGCATCATCCAGTATCGCGAGATCATCTACAGCGCCCAGTCCATCTACTATGCCAACACCATGGTCATCGAGCTGCTGATGGTCTGCGCCGCCTGGTACAGCGTCGTCGTCGGATTGCTGTCGATCGCGCAACATTATCTCGAGCGGCATTTCAACCGGTCGGCCGTGCCGCAGACAATCGTGGAGGTAACGGCGTGAGCGCGCTCGTCGAAATCGTTGGCGTGACGAAGCGGTTCGGCGCGTTCACCGCAGTCAAAGACGTCTCGATGGAGGTGGCCGAAGGCCAGGTCGTCTGCATCATCGGCCCTTCGGGTTCAGGCAAGAGTACGCTGCTGCGGTGCATCAACCACTTGGAGGCGCCGGACCATGGTTTTGTGCGTGTCGCCGACGACATCATCGGCTACCGTGTTGCCGGCGAGAAGCTATATGAGGTTTCCGATCGCGAGCTGGCGCGCCAGCGTTCCCGCATCGGAATGGTGTTCCAGCAGTTCAACCTATTCCCGCACATGACCGCCCTTCAGAACGTTACTGAAGGCCCTGTCCTGGTGCAGGGGAAAGACCCTGCACAGGCTCGTACAGAGGCGATGGCGATCCTGGAGAGAGTTGGACTCGGGAACAGAAGCGCACATTATCCCGCCCAGCTGTCAGGCGGACAGCAACAGCGCGTGGCAATCGCCCGAGCGCTCGCCTTGCGGCCCTCGCTCGTGCTCTTCGACGAGCCGACCTCGTCGCTCGATCCCGAGTTGGTCGGCGAAGTCCTCCAAGTAATGCGAGAGCTTGCCATGACAGGTCTCACGATGATCGTTGTCACCCATGAAATCGGTTTTGCCCGAGAAGTCGCGGACAAGATCGTCTTCATGGACGGAGGCCGCATTGTTGAGACAGGCACTGCCCAGCAAGTGCTGATGACGCCCACCGAGGGACGCACAAAGGCGTTCCTCGCCGCGGTCCGTGAATAGGTCGCCCACCGATGTCTCGGGTTGCGATCGAAGTTTGGCCGACTGCGCGTATGAGGAGCCGGCGCTTGGGATCGCAGGGCCCCAGCTGTTTCTGACTTTGGTAATTGAGGCCACACCCACACAACGCATGATGATGGCATATACCACTTCATCACAGGGATTAATTGAGCACCGATGGCAGCTAAGCGCCCTCATTTCGGACAGACGCTTTACAGCGCGATCATTGTAAAAGCGGACATTGCGTAGGCCCAGTTAGCCCTAATGGTCGACCGCTCCCAAATCTCGGCAGATTGCAACTTTCCCTCGTTGGCAAAGTAGCGGTAACATGCTGCGGGGGGAGTCCTGTGAAACTAGAAGATCAACAGCATCGCGAGATTGACGAAGCTGAGGACGAAAATCCTCTGTCGCCAAATGTCGTTGCAGATATTGCATCGAGCTTCACCTACGCCTCCTACCAGAATGCTATTCCGGTGCTGCGCAGCATCGCTATTGAGAACCTGTCGCAACGCTACTTTGAGAAGCTGCGGCTTGAGCTGACATCTACGCCCGCATTCTCACGTCCAAAGACCTGGACGATCGACCGCATCGCTCCAGGCGACAATCTCCCGCTCGGCGACCGGCGCGTCGAGCTTGATGCAGCATATCTGGCGGGTCTCAACGAGGCGGAGCGTGGCGAGATCATTTTGCGTCTTGTGTCCGGCACTGAGGTCCTGGCAGAGCATCGTCATAATGTGCGGCTGTTGGCGCGCGACGAATGGGGCGGCGTCGCCGACATGGCGCAATTGCTACCCGCGTTCGTCATGCCGAACGATCCTGCCGTTGCGCTACTGTTGCGCAAGGCGGCCGAGCGCCTCGCCGCCCACGGCCATCCGTCGGGCCTCGACGGCTATCAGTCGCAGAACCCGCAGCGTGCCTTCTTGCTCACGGCGTCGATCTATTCCTCGGTAGCGGCCATTGGTTTGCACTATGCCGAGCCGCCGGCTAGTTTTGAGAGCCGCGGCCAGAAGGTCAGGCGACCCGAAACGATCGCAGTAGAGAGGCTGGCGACCTGCCTTGACACAACCCTCCTGTTTGCTGCGGCGTTTGAGGCGGCCGGGCTTCATCCCGTAATCCTGATGTTCGACGGCCATTCGGCAGTCGGAGTATGGTTGACGAAACGCACGTTCGGAAACGCCATCGAGACCGATCAGATAGAGGTACGCAAGGCGCTCGCCTCGCGCGAACTGATTGTTTTTGAAACGACAGGCGTGACGCACCGTCCAGCCATGACGATGGAGGCCGCGCAGCGTGTGCTCGGCCTTCGGCTTGCCGACGAGCAGGCGAAAGATTTCGTCGCCGCCATCGACGTTCGCCGTGCCCGGAGCGGCGGCATCACGCCGCTCGCCTCGCATGAGCCACTGCGGCGGTCGGCGCCTGAAGATGAGCCTGATCCGACGGTCGACCTTCCCCTGCCGGCGGCGCCATCGCTGGACCAAATGCCGAAGGACACGGTCGAGGAGAAACCGACGACTGCGGCAGGTCGCATTGACCGGTGGCAGAAAAAGCTGCTCGATCTTACCCTGCGCAACCGGCTGCTAAATTTTCCGGAGTCGAAGAAGACCATACCGTTTATGTGCACCGACGTAGCTTACCTCGAAGACCGGCTGGCGGCGGGCGGGGCGATCCGTGTCATCTCGCTGCCCGAACAGAACCCGCTTGGCGAGCGCGACGCCGCGCTCTATCGCGACGTGCACGGCCGCGACATCCAGCGCGGCTTCGCTGCTGAAGCGCTGTTGCGGGACGAACTTACCTCGCCGCTCGACGCGCGTCAGTTGGAGGCGCGGCTGATCGACCTGCACCGGCAGGTGCGCAATGACTTTGCCGAGGGCGGCGCCAACACGCTGTTCCTCGCCGTCGGCTTCCTGCGCTGGAAGAAGAAGCCCCAGGACGAACGCAGCTATCGCGCGCCGCTGCTGCTGCTGCCGGTGCGGCTGGAACGCCGCAGCGCCAGTTCGCGCTTCAACATTCGGTTCCATGAGGACGAGCCGCGCTTCAATGCCACGCTGCTGCAATTCCTGGAGCGCGATTTCGAGCTCAAGCTGCCGCAGTTCGCGAGTGACCTGCCCGTCGACGACAATGGCGTCGATGTCCCGCAACTGCTCTCGGCGGTGCGCATCGCGGTGCGTGATGTCCCCGGCATGGAGGTGGTGGACGAGACCGCGCTATCGACCTTCTCCTTTGCAAAGTTCCTGATGTGGAAGGATCTGGTCGAGCGCACGGATGCGCTGCGTCAGAATCGCGTCGTCCGCCATTTGATCGACACGCCGGAACAATCATTCGCCCAGGCCAATGGCGCGGCGTCGTTCCGCGATGAGCGGGAGCTCGATCGCAGCTATGCGCCGTCTGACATCATCTCGTTGCTGCCGGCGGATTCGTCCCAGACCTCCGCCAGTCTGGCTGCAGCCGAGGGGCTGGACTTCGTCATCGTCGGGCCACCGGGAACCGGCAAGAGCCAGACCATCGCCAACATGATTGCCAACTGCCTCGCCAAGGGGAAGACCGTTCTGTTCGTGGCCGAAAAGACGGCGGCGCTCGATGTCGTCTATCGCCGCTTGCGCGAGCACGGCCTTGGCAACCAGTGCATCGAACTGCATTCCAGCAAAGCGGACCGGAAGCATTTCCTCGCTCAGCTCAAAGCCGCCTGGGAACACGGCAAGGGCATCGACACGTCCGAATGGATCGCCGTCAACGATCGCCTCAAGGTGCATCGCGATCAGCTGAATGCCTATGTCGACGCCTTGCACGGACGCTACGACAATGGCTGGACGCCATATCTGGCGCTTGGCATCGCCATTAAGGCTGGCGAAACGCCGGCCCCCGCGCTGTCCTGGGCCCAACGCGACGCGCACGACGCGGCGACGCTGCGGGTGCTGGAAGATCTGTCGGCCGATGCCGGCGTCGTGTTCAACTCTGTCCAGCGGCATCCAGCGCTTGACCTCGTCGACACGCAGGATTGGACGTCCGGCTGGCAGGACAGCCTGATGAGCGCGGCACAATCCCTCCGCAACGCCGCCGAACTGTTGCGCGATGCCGGGGCTACCTATCTGGTCAGCCTCGGAATGGCCACTCCCGGCGAGACGTCGGCAGAGAAATTCGCCGCGCTCAACGTGCTTGCCTCCGAACTGCAGCGCGGCAGCGGCATGGACATCTCGGTCGCCTTCGATCGCGATTTCCCGCAGATGGCCGGCGCCCTTGTAGAGTTGGACGCTGCCATCAAATCCTACCGGGAAGCCGAGAATTGCCTGGCTGCAAGCTATTCGGAAAGCAGTGTCCGCGACATCAACGCGGAGGCACTTGAACATCAGTGGCGCGAGGCGCAAGCCTCATTCTGGCCCAGCTCGATGCTCGGCAAACGCAAGGTCCAAAAGCTCCTGCAGGGCTACGCGGCCAAAGGCGATGCCGACCCTGCCAACGACTTGCCGCTGCTGCGCCAGATGAAGGCGCAGCTGGCCACGGTCGCCGGGACATCACTTGCCGGCAAGCCCCTCCCGTTACAGGGTCTCGCGACCGACACCGCCGCGATCACCACCATTCTCGATCGCGCCGGCGCCCTGCGCAGGGCGCTGAAGCTGCCGGGACTGAGCCCAGACCAGGTGCGTCCATTGTTACAGCGGATCGGACCCTCACTGCGCGGCAATCCCGACGTTCAATTGCGGCAAGTAGGAGCAAGGCTGCTCGCGGCGATGCAGGGCATGGACATGGCTAGGCAGCGTTTTTCCGAAGCCGCGGGCAAGGAGTTCACGGCGCGCCTCGGACCTGCCGAAACCGTCGCGCAGATGACCGGTCTCTCGGAAGCGCGACCACTGCTGCGCGACTGGTCGGCCTGGTGCGTCGCTCGCCGCCGCGCGATCCATAACGGGCTTGGGCCCCTGATCGAGGCGCTGGAGACCTCGACGATCGCGCCGACCGACACGCGGGCGGCGTTCAGGCTCGCCTATGCCCGCTGGTGGCTGCCCCTGGTGCTGGATGGCGACGACACGCTGCGCACCTTCCGCCGATTCCAGCACGAAAACGCCATCAAGGAGTTCCGCGAACTCGACGATCTGGTGCGCACGCATGCGACCCGGCGCGTGATCAGCGCGGTGGCGCATGGTCTCCCCTCTGTCACCAGCGTTCCTCGCAATTCCGAGCTCGGCCTGCTGCGCCACCAGATGGAGCTGCAGCGGCCCAGCCAGTCGATCCGCGACATGATCGGCCGCATGCCGGAAGCCTTCCCCAAGCTCGCGCCGTGCATGCTGATGTCGCCTCTGTCGATCGCGCAGTATCTGCCGCCGAACCAAGCGCTATTCGACGTGGTGATCTTCGACGAAGCCTCGCAGATCACCACTTGGGACGCGGTCGGCGCAATCGCGCGCGGACGACAGACCATAATCGTCGGCGATCCCAAACAGCTACCGCCGACCAATTTCTTCGGCCGCAACGAGGATGAGGAGGACATCGCCGACTACGAGAAGGATTTGGAAAGCATTCTCGACGAGGCAAAGGCGTCCGGCATTCCGATCCGCGACTTGCGATGGCACTATCGTAGCCGCAGCGAATCGCTCATCGCCTTCTCCAACCACCACTACTACCAGAACCGCTTGGTGACCTTTCCGTCGCCCGCGGTCGAGGATCGCGCAGTCACGTTGCGCAAAGTTCCTGCCGGCGTCTATGACCGTGGCAAGAGCCGGACCAACCGTATTGAGGCGGAAGCGCTCGTCGCCGAGGCTGTGACCCGCATGACGCGCTGGCTCGACCTGCCGGAACGAGACCGGCCGACGCTCGGCGTGATAACTTTCAACTCGCAGCAGCAGTCGCTCATCCTCGATCTGCTCGATGCCGCCCGGCGCGATGAACCCGAACTCGAATGGTTCTTCGCCGAAGACCGGGTCGAGCCGACCATCGTCAAGAACCTCGAGAACGTGCAGGGCGACGAACGCGACATCATCCTCTTCTCCATCACCTTCTGGAAGGATATGGCGGGCAAACTCACCATGGATTTCGGCGCGCTCAATCGCGACGGCGGCGAACGGCGAATCAACGTGGCCGTAACGCGCGCTCGGCAGGAGCTGATCGTCTTCTCAGGTTTCACCGCCGACCAGATCGATCCCAACCGCACCAAGGCGCTGGCGGTTCATCATCTCAAGACCTTCCTCGACTACGCTGAACGCGGGGCCATCGCTCTGCCGGCGGAGACGCGCGGCTCGGTTGGTGGATTCGATTCACCCTTCGAGGAAGCTGTTTCGGCTCAGCTTGAGCAGCGCGGTTGGATGATCGTGCCGCAGGTCGGCATTTCAGGTTTCCGCATCGATCTTGGCGTCCGCCATCCGGACCTCGCCGGCGCCTATCTGGCCGGCATCGAATGCGACGGCGCGACCTATCATGGCTCGGCGACCGCGCGCGATCGCGACAAGGTGCGCGAGCAGGTGCTGCGCGGCCTTGGCTGGAACATCCTTCGGGTGTGGTCGACCGACTGGTGGTTCGACGCCAAGGCCTGCGCACAACGGCTGCACGACAGTCTTGACGCTTTGCTCCAGCAGAGCCGGGAGCGGCGCGCGGCCGATGCAGCGGCCCTCGAAACCCATTGGGACATGGGGCACGAGGTCGAAGGCATAGAGGAGATCCGCGACGAGGAACTGCCGCCGCCTACCCACGTCGCGCGGCCGCCGATCGCCGACGAGGCCGAATTGGTCTCGGCACCGAAATTGCCGATCGCAGACACATCTCAGGTTCAAGTGACATCGACACCTGAACCAAGAGCTGCTTCCGCAGGGGTTTCCCGCTACCGCGTCACCGACCTCTCGGCCTTCAAGCCAGATCCGGAGCAATTCTATGAATTCGCCTATCGCGACACGCTGCGGGGCATGATCGGGGCGGTGATCGAGCAGGAGAGTCCTCTCCTGGCCGATGTGCTGGCCCAGCGCATCGCGCGTGCGCACGGGTGGCTGCGCACCGGCAGCCGCATTCGAGAGCGGATCGATCTGCATCTGCGCAGCTATGATACGACCAGCGAATCGAGCGGCGTCTTCGTGTGGAAGAAGGAAGCGGTGACAAATGTGCTGCGCTACCGTCCATCCGCAAACGACGATTCGCGTCGGTCGATTGGCGAGATACCTCTCGCCGAGCTTGCATCGGTTGTCATCGACAATGCCCGCCTGCTTGAGATACAGGATCCATCGCGGGAGGTCGCCCGTCTTCTCGGCGTTGAGCGTCTCGCAGCGACAGCCCGCACAAGGCTCGACGAGGCGATAACCCGCGCTCGCCTTCACATGGCGGAGCGGGATAGAACGACCTGATGACGTTCCGCATCATTCATTCCAGCGACCTGCATCTGGGCAAACGTTTCGGGCAGTTCTCCGGCGACCTGCCGGCAAAGCTGCGCGAGGCGCGGCACGCTGCGATCGGCAAGCTTGCCGAGCACGCGCGCACCCAAGGCGCAGCGACGATCCTGCTGGCTGGTGACACCTTCGACACCGAGACGCCCGCGCCGGACGTGCGACGCCAGGCGCTCGCCGAGATGCGCGACCACGCGCCGATCCGCTGGATCATCTTGCCCGGCAATCATGATTCGCTGCAGGCGGCGCAGCTGTGGTCGACCTTGCGTGCGGAGGCGCCGGACAATGTGACGTTGGCCGTCGAGCCGATGCCGATCGATCTCGCGCCCGACGTCATGCTCCTGCCGGCGCCTTGCACATCGCGCAAGCCGGGCCGCGATCTCTCCGATTGGATGGATGGCGCGGCAACGGCCGAAGGCGCGATCCGGATCGGCCTTGCGCACGGCGCGGTGCAGCGCTTTTCGGAGGACGACAACGGCCTGGACGTGATCGCGCCGGATCGCGCGCGCCGCGCCGGCCTATCCTATCTCGCTCTGGGCGACTGGCATGGCGGGGTCCAGATCGACCCCCGCACGCGCTACAGCGGCACGCCGGAGCCCGACCGTTTCAAGCATGACCGTCCGGGCGAAGCGCTGCTGGTGTCGATCGACAATCCGTCGGCCCCGCCGGCGGTGACGGCTCTTGCCACCGGCAGCTTTGCGTGGCGCACGCTCGCGCTCGATCTCCTTGTTGGCGACGACGCAGTTGCGCAGATGCAGACGCTGCTGCCCGAAGCCCGGTCACGACGCCAGGCGCTGGTGCGGCTTGTTGCCAGCGGCCGGGCGCGGCTGGAGGCGCGCACGGCGCTGGTATCCTCGATCGACCAGGCAAGGCCGGACTTCGCCCATCTCGGCTTCGACGATGAGGCCCTCGCCACCGAATGCGAGGCGGCCGACCTCGACGCGATCGATCATGCCGGCGCTTTGCGCGAGGCAGCCGACGTGCTGCTCGCCGAGTCCAACGATGCCAGCCGTTCGGTCGAGGAGCGCGACATCGCCCGGGCAGCGCTTGGCCGACTCTACGCCTATGCGCAGGCAGTCGCCCCATGAAGATCGCCGCTCTGCGCATGCACAATGTAAAACGGTTCGCCGGGCGTGGCGTGGCGATCGAAGGCATTGGCGACGGCGTGAACGTGCTGACGGCGGTCAACGAGTTCGGCAAGTCGACCAGCTTCGAGGCGCTGCATGCGCTGTTCTTCCAGCCGCATTCGAGCACGAGCGGCGACGTCCGCAATTTGCGGCCCTATAGCGGCGGCAATCCCGTCGTCGAGGCCGATATCGAGACCGAAAGCGGCCGTTTCCGCATCACCAAACAATTCTACGGCAGGGGGTCGGCGCGCGTCGTCGATCTCGCCAATGGCCGGCTGATCGCCCAGGCCGACGAAGCGGAGAATTTCATCGCCGACCTCGTGCGCGGCGGCACGGCGGGGCCGGCCGGCCTGCTCTGGGTGCGCCAGGGCGTGACCGGCATCGAGAAGCGCAAGAGCTCGGAGGAAGAGAGCGAACGAAACATTCGCGCCGGGCTGCTCGAATCGGTTCAGGGGGAAATCGAGGCGGTGACCGGCGGACGCCGCATGGCCGAGATCATGGCGACGACCGAGGAGGCGTTGGCCCGTCTCGTCACCGCGACGGGACGCCCCAAAGGCGGCGAACGCTATGCGACGGAAATCGACGAACGCGACCGGCTGAAGGCCGAGGAGCAGAAACTCGGTGCCGACGTCGCGCTGCTGCGTGACGCGCTCGACAAGCGGGCCTCAGCCGCGAAGCGCCTGGCCGAGCTCGATCGCCCAGACGACCGCAAGGCGCGGCAGGTGGCAATCGATGCGGCGCAGACAAGTTTCGACGCTGCCAAATCTCAGGCGGAGACCTTGCGCGCTGCCGAGGCCGAGCTACGACTCGCGAAGGAGCAGCGCGACAATGCCCAGCGTGAGCACGAGGCGTTCCGGCTCGCGCTGGAGCGCGCCGCGGACCTTACGGCAAAGCTCGGCTATGTCGAAGGCAAACGCGCCGAGGCGCTGGAACAGCGCGACGTCGTGGATGCCATCATCGCCAAGGCGCGCGTCGATAGCGACGCCGCCGACAAGGAGGTGGAGGAGGGGCGCGCTCTGCTTGCCCGCTTGGATGCCGCGCTGAAGGCACGCGACGCCGCCGACCGCCGGGCCGAACTGCAGCAGCGGCTGGAGATGGCCGAAGCTGCCCGCGAGAAGCTCGAAGCGGGCGAGGCCGCGCTGACGCTATTGCGGTTGCCCGAGACGGCAGTGGCCGAACTGGAAACCCTCGACATCGAGATTGCCCGGTTGAAGGCGGTCGCCGAGGCCGGCCGATCGACGGTGACGATCGCCTATGAGGCGCAGGCCGCGCCTGTCCGGCTCGACGGCGTGGCGCTGAACGATGGCGAGCCGCGCGGCTATGACGGGCAGGCCGAACTGGCCATCCCCGGCATCGGTCGCGTCACCCTGCGCTCGACCATGCCGGTGCGAAGCGACGATCGCCGGCGCCAAGCGGACGAGCGTCGGCGAACGCTGCTCGCCTCGATCGGTGTCGACGACCTGACCGCTGCGCGCAAGAGGCTGGCCGATGCGCGGCACATGGAGGGCGATCTGCGCGAAATGCGCGCGCGCCTGTCGCTGCTCGCGCCCAACGGTTTGCCGGCGCTGCGCGAGGAACTGCTGGCCTGGCAAGTGGCGGCCGACGATGTGCTCGAGCTGAAAAGCGATCCGGATCAGGTCCGTGCCGCGCAGCAGGCGGCGGAGACGCGGCAGCGAGACGCCCGCCAGGCCTGGCGCAATGCTGAACCAAAGCGGACGATCGCCACCGACGCCGTGGTCTCGGCACAGACCGAATACGCGGCGCTTGAAGCGGAGCGCAAGCAGGTCGACGATGTGCTCGGGCCCGACGCAGCGCGCGCCGGGCACGAGGCACACTTGGCCGATACGCTGACGACCCTTGACCGACGCCTGGTGGACCGGCAGACGAACGTCGCTCGGCTGCAGGCCGAGGCGCTCGACCTTGTTTCGGCCGATGCGACCCTACGCCGTGTCCGATCCGTGGCAGCGGCAGCAGAGAATGAGATTGGCCGCCTGCGTGAGGACATCGCCGCCCTGACGGCGCGCATCGCCACGCAGTCGGACGCGGGCATCGAGGAGAAGTGGCGCGAGAGCATCGATGCGCTCGACGCCGCGCAGAGACGTGTCGCAAGCTACGAGAAGGAAGTTGCGATACTCCAGCGGCTTCGCGGGGCATTGGACGCTGCGCGCAGCCAGGCCCGCGAGACCTATCTGCAGCCGGTGATGAACGAGTTGCGGCCGCTGCTCGGCCTGCTCTTTGACAAGGTCGACATCAGCTTCGACGAGAAGACGTTGCTGCCGCAGCGCATCCTGCGCCAAGGCCAGGAAGAGGATGTCGAGCGCCTCAGCGGCGGCATGCGCGAACAATTGTCGGTGCTGACGCGCCTTGCTTTTGCCCGGCTCCTGGCCAAGGACGGACGCCCCGCGCCCGTCATACTGGACGACGCGCTGGTCTATTCAGACGACGAGCGCATCGAGAAGATGTTCGACGCCCTGCATCGCCAGGCGCGCGAGCAGCAGATCATCGTCTTGTCCTGCCGCCAGCGAGCCTTCCAGACACTCGGCGGACATCGGCTGGAAATGTCCGACTGGAAGTTTGCCGAGTAGGCCTCGCGAGGTGCAGGCCTACACCCAGATCGAACAACTGATGTCAGGTCTGACAGTGTTCATCGCCAATGGCAGTCAGGCCGCTTACGGCCTCCATTCAAGACCTTCGTAACCGGTTAGCGAACCATGCGGAGGTTTCATGCCGCAGGATAAAGATATAACCAGATACTCGAAGCTTCAGTTGAATTGAGAATCGGATTTTATCTCTCTTTTATATGCATAATTCGAAGCAACCGCAACTCGCGACACTGGATGTTCAATAAAAAATATATCAGATATTGATTTGTGATCTGTCGCTTCACCAAAGTGATAGCCTCGGTTCGAGTCTCGAATTTGAGAATCGAGTTTTGATTATGCCATTGATTTTACAACATAAATTCCATATTAGTGATACTTAAAATAAGCGAAAAACCCTTGAATTCCAGCGCTCTATGGACCTCTATGGAACTACTTGGAGCGGGTGAAGGGAATCGAACCCTCGTATTCAGCTTGGGAAGCTGCTGCTCTACCATTGAGCTACGCCCGTACGCCGTTCTTCATTCGTCATGGCGGGCGGCGTGTCAAGATGATGGAGCGCGACGAGTCTTTGTCATCGCCATGGCCCGCATCTTACGCCCGCAGCACCCAGCGAGCAGATCGATGTCCAGGATTTGAAAACTGCGTTCACCTGACAGAGTTTGAAGAAGTGCTGACTCACTTGTCGCGGTTACCGATCAGTCGCTAAAGAATGCTGTTGGCGTTGCGCTGGTTTTTGCAATTCCTAGTATGGTTCGCATTGTCAGAATTTGATCCGGCTTGATACCCTTTAGAACGGCGAGAAGTTTGCTCGCTTGAGAGGTCACCCAAAGCACGCTTGGGAACAATGCATCTGTAAGCAGATTATATGGTTGGATGGAGGATTTGCGATATGGCCCGAGAGAATCGCAAGCGGGGGGCGACTCCTGATCTCAATTCAGCAGTCTTGGAAGGCACTCGAGTTTTGAACCTCGACGGCAAGGATATAGGCACCATCTCGCAGGTTCATGCCAACGAGACTGTCGTGGTGCGCATTGGCCCCATGAATGGCGGCACGTCAATTCCGGTCGCTATGTCCACTAAAGAGATGGAGTTCCTTCGCGACAATGCCGGTGAAGTTTACGCGGTAGTGGACTGGTCGAAAAGTCGATTGTCCGAGGCTGCGAAATTCGAGGCTCCTGACCAGAAACTCAATCAGCAGCTTGCCGAGAAGGGATGAGCCAGCCAGCGCGTCAGTTCTCTGACGAACGTTCGCTGGGCCACCGGAGTGCACTCGGCACAAGCAGTTGCCGTTGCAACTCCCGAATGAGAAAATCAGTCTTCAAGTCGTCAATCTCGTCATTCTCAATCATCTTGTCGACGGTAGTCACGCTGAGTTCAAGAACCTCGATCAATTCGTTCTCTTCGGCAACTCCGCCGCCTTGCCCTGCCTTATCCCCCGCCGAGTAACTGGCGAGATACATCGAGAGACGTTCGGTAGAGAAACCTGTCAAACGGCTTCCAAAACTGACCCCGGATCGGCGTCCAATTTTGACCCCCTTATGTAATGCGCGGCGGTCAGCGTTCGCCCGGGCGGAGCTGGTCA
>Ga0209792_1000429_pt1 | contig 31523 bp, 39 predicted proteins | sample EBPBio142005_DNA_FD_185860 | JGI IMG/M metagenome (GOLD analysis project Ga0209792, IMG submission 185860) | Wastewater treatment Type I Accumulibacter community from EBPR Bioreactor in Madison, WI, USA - Reactor 1_6/14/2005_ DNA (SPAdes)... | ecosystem: Engineered > Bioreactor > EBPR >... | reverse complement strand
TGAATGAAGAATCCATTTGTGTAATTTATTCTTTAAAAAAAAAACAAATTTTAAAATTCTCCACAACTTTTAGACTTGAGCCTTCGTTTTTTCCATCGAAACTGGCAAAAACCATCGTTAGGAAACAACCTAAATGATAAATATTTCCTTTGTTATCATAGTAATAGCTCCAGCAAAACAGAATCCGGCTTATAGGTCTGCTTTTTATTTTACAGCAATCATCGAAATTTCTACATTCACATTTTTTGGAAGACAAGCAACTTGTACTGTTTCGCGCGCTGGTGCGGTTTTTTCATCAAAATATTTTCCGTAAACCGAATTTATTCTGGCAAAATCATTCATATTCATAATAAATATTGTTGTTTTTATAACATTTTCGAAAGTCATTCCAGCTTCATCCAAAACCGCTTTTAGGTTTTGCATTACTTGTTCGGTTTCGGTTTCAATAGTGTCTAAAATAAGTTCATTAGTTTCAGGATTTATTGCAATTTGACCTGAAGTATATAGCATATTGTTTACTAAAACAGCTTGGCTATACGGGCCAATAGGAGCAGGAGCTTTTGAGGTAAATATTATTTTTTTCATTTATTTTGATAATTTTTTAAGATGAACAAATCTAAAAAGAATATTTCGTTTTTATATAAGTTTTATAGATTGAATTCACGGATTGATGTTTATCTTTGTGTAATATATCCTACAATGTGTTTGTGCAATTTGGCACATCATTTGCACATTGGTTTCAAAACAATTTAATATGAAAAAACTATTTTTAATTTTAACTCTTACTTTGGCAACTATGATTGAAGCGCAAGAAAATAAGCAACCTATTCCTCAAATTTCTGTTTCGGGTGAAGGAAAAATAAAAGTAAAACCCGACCAAGTTGCTATTAATTTTGGTGTTGAAAACATTGGTAAAGATGCCACAGAAGTAAAAAAGCTAAACGACGAAACTGTTGATAAAGTAATGAAATACATCAAAAAATTTGGTATTCCAAGTACAGATTATCAAATAAATAATGTTTCTTTGAATAGAACATACGATTATGACAAAAAGAAATACAATTATCAAGCATCGCAACAGGTTACTATTTTGCTAAAGGATATAACTAAATATGATGATTTGATGATGGGTTTGGTAGATAATGGTATCAATAACATCAGTAATATCGAATTTAAGTCTTCAAAAATAGAAGTTTTAAAATCAGAAGCTCGTATTGCAGCTATGAAAGATGCTAAGAAAAAAGCCGAAGATTATGTATCAATTTTAAATCAAAAAGTAGGTAAAGCTCTTATAATTACAGATAATTCTCAAACTTATTACCCGCAACCAAGAATGTATAAATCAGCAATGGCAATGGATGCAATGGGTGGCGGAGAATCGCAAGAAACACTTGCTGCAGGAGAAATAGAAGTTATTGCCAATGTTACTGTAAGTTTTGTTTTAGACTAATACCTAAATTATTCAATAATAAAAAATCCCGCTATTGCGGGATTTTTTTGCTATTAAATATCATCAAAATTTATGTTGGTAAAACTTTTTTCTGAAGATTCTTGAGAATATTCTTTTTTATAATCTTTTTGATGTCTTTCAGAAATTACTTCTTCGCCCTTGTTTTCCAAGACATAATCTGTCATTTCTTCTAAAATTTCTTTAAAAGCTGCAAAATCTTCTTTGTATAAATAAATTTTGTGTTTTTTAAAGTGGTACGATCCGTCTTCTTCTGTAAACTTTTTACTTTCGGTAATTGTTACATAGTAATCATCTGCTTTGGTAGACCTTACATCAAAAAAGTATGTCCTTCTGCCTGCCCTTAGTACTTTAGAAAAAATCTCTTCTTTTTCTGTCATCTCGTGTTCTCTCATAATTTCAATTTCTAAAAAAATTAATTGTTTTCAAATCATTCAAAAGTCAAAAAAAAAAATAAATAAAACAACAGTTACTCCATTTCTTTTTCAGAAAGTTGTTTATGATATAATTCTTGATAGTAACCATCGATGTTTATTAATTGATTATGAGTTCCTTCTTGGATAATTTTTCCGTCTTCGATAATAATAATTTTATGCGCATTTTTGGCAGATGATACCCGATGACTTACAATAATGGTGGTTCTATTTTTGGCAAAAGCTTCCAAATTACTCAGAATTTTTTCTTCGGTTTCGGTATCAACAGCCGATAAGCAATCATCAAGCAACAAAAATTTTGGGTTTTTAATAAGTGCCCGCGCAATCGAAACACGTTGTTTTTGTCCGCCCGATAGCGTGATGCCTCGTTCTCCTAAAATGGTGTCGTATTTTTGTGTAAATTGTTGAATATTATCATCTACTACGGCAAGTTTTGCCACGGTTTCTATTTCGTTTTGAGTAGCATTTTCTTTTCCAAATCGAATGTTATTGGCAATAGTATCCGAGAATAAAAAGGCGTCTTGTGGTACAACGCCCGTGGCATCGCGTAAATCGTTAAGATTTAGTTTTTCGATAGATGTATCATCAATTAAAATTTTCCCAGAATTGATGTCGTACATTCTTGAAATTAATGACAAAATGGTAGATTTTCCTGAACCTGTTTTTCCTAAAATTGCCAAAGTTTCTCCAGCTTTTACTGAGAAGGAAACATCTTTTAAGGCTTCTACTTGTGTGTCTTCATAAATGAAATTTACATTTTTAAACTCAATCGTACCATTAATTTGTGAATGATTTGGGTTTGTGTTTTTTATTTCGGGTTCGGTTTTCAAAAATTCATTCAAACGTTTTTGAGATGCTGCAGCTTCTTGTACCAAAGACGAAACCCAACCAGCTGAAGCCACTGGCCATGTAAGTTTATTGATATATAAAATAAAACTCGCAATAGTACCTATGTGTTTTATTTCTCCGTTTATATACATCATGCCACCAACAAAAATCACAATCAAATTGGTAGCTCCAATCAATGTTGTCATCAACGGTTGAAAAAGAGCTTGAACTCGAGCCAAAGACATACTTTTTTCCTTGCTTTCAAGAGCCATTTCTACGTTTTCTTGTTTGCTTTGTTCTTCTAGCGAATAGGCTTTTATAACACGCAATCCAGAAAATGTTTCTTGCGAAAAGGTAGAAACTTTCGACATAAATCGTTGAAAAGCAGTACTCCGTTGGTTTATTTGTACACTAATTTTAAATATTAATATAGCTAAAATTGGTAAGGGTAAGATAGAATAATAAGTAAGTTTTGGCGAAATATTGCGCATAAAAATGATAACCACAATAAAAGTAATAATGGTATTTACAGCATACATTACAGCAGGACCAACATACATTCGCACTTTAGAAACATCTTCACTTATGTGATTCATTAAATCACCTGTACGATTTTCTTTATAAAATTTCTGATCTAATTTTTCATAATGACGAAAAACCTCGTTTTTTAAGTCAAATTCAATGTGACGCGACATAACAATCAATGTTTGTCGCATCAAAAAAGTAAATATGCCCGATATAAATGTAAAGGCAATTATTTTTAATATAAGTATGAGAAGTGTTTGTTTATCAAGCGATTTGTCTTGGCTTCGCACACTATTTTCAATTACATTAAATGCATCACCTACTAAATTTGGAGTAAAATTTGAAAATATTTGGGCAGCAACTGTAATAACAATACCAAACAAAAAATGATATTTATATTTAATAAAATACTTATTTAAATACTGTAATTCTTTCATCAAAAAATAGAAAATATATAAAAAATAATACTAATAATGTTAAAAAAAAGAAAATACATAAATTCAGAAAATCTTTGATATTTTAATTTTTCAATAATTTTTCCTGTAGTTTTTTTAAAATAATTTAAATAAAAACTATATTTGTCCAAACTCGTTGATAATTATGCAGCGAAAATATAATAAATATGGTTACAGAAACAACAATCGCAGAATTAAAAAAAATGGATCCTGTCTTTGGTCAGTTATCATTTGATAATCATGAGCAAATTGTATTTTGCAACGACAAAGATACAGGATTAAAAGCAATAATTGGTATTCACAATACCGTTTTAGGACCAGCTTTGGGCGGAACCCGAATGTGGAAGTATAATAATGAATGGGAAGCTTTAAACGATGTTTTGCGACTTTCGAGAGGAATGACCTATAAATCAGCCGTTTCTGGATTAGATTTAGGTGGTGGAAAAGCGGTAATTATTGGCGATTCTAAAACCGAGAAAACACCAGAGTTAATGCGTAAATTTGGTGAGTTTGTTAATTCCCTTTCAGGAAAATATATTACTGCTGAAGACGTTGGTATGGCAACTGCCGATATGGACACAGTGCACGATGTAACGCCACACGTAACAGGTATTTCGGAATCAAGAGGTGGTTCTGGAAATCCATCACCTGTTACAGCTTATGGTGTTTATATGGGTATGAAAGCTGCTGCACAATATAAATTTGGTAGCGATAATTTGGCTGGAAAAAAAGTTTTTGTTCAAGGTATTGGTAATGTGGGTGAAACATTGGTTTCGCATTTAACCAAAGAAGGTGCCTTGGTTCAAATTACCGATTTGAATGAAGCTAGAGTAGAGGAAGTTGCTAAAAAATATGGAGCATCAATATTTACAGGTAGCGATTTGTATTCAGAAGATATGGATATTTATGCGCCATGTGCTTTAGGAGCTACAATAAATGACGATACAGTTCATAAATTAAAAGCAAAAGTAATTGCTGGTGCAGCAAACAATCAGTTAGCAAACGAAAATATTCATGGACCAATTCTTATCGAAAGAGGTATCGTATATGCTCCAGATTTTGTTATCAATGCAGGAGGTATTATTAATGTATATGGCGAAATTGCCAATTATGGTAAAGAAGAATCGCTTCGCAGAACCGAAAACATCTATAATACAACGCTCGAAATATTAAATTTTGCAACTCAAAACAATATGACTCCGCAAAAAGCTGCTATGGCTATTGCCGAAAACAGAATTGAAGAGCGCAGAAAACAAAAAGCAAAATAATTTTAAAAAATAATGTACATTTGCAAAGCGAAAGATTAATACCCTTTCGCTTTTAAATTTATAAAAGTTCTTACCGTGTTAAATAGAAGACATTTACGTATCAAAGTTATGCAAGCTATATATGCTATGCATCAATCAGGTTCTGACGACTTAGCAAAAGAAGAAAAGTTTATGCTAACCAGCGCCGAAAATATTTTAGATTTATACTTATTATTATTGTCTTCCTTAATCGAATTAAGAGAAAAAGAAGAAGAATTTTTAGAAATTTCCAGCAAAAAACATTTGGCAACTGCCGAAGAAAAAAATCCAAATCGAAAGTTTGTAAACAACGAAGTCTTACTACAACTTTCTAAAAACAAATATTTAGCCGAAGCCTTAGATTCCAGAAAAATCCAAAACTGGAAAAAGAACGATGACGCTATCATATTATTACTTCAAGAAGTAAAAAACAGCAACATTTATCAAGATTACATGCAATCTGCCAAAACTGGTTTTGAAACCGATAAAGATTTTATTGCAGATTTATTCGAAAATGTAATAGCAACATGCTCATCACTTTACAATTATATCGAAGATCAAAAATTAACTTGGATAGACGATTTACCAGTTGTAAACACCAAAATTTTAAAAGATTTGCGAGCAATTTCAGAAGGAAATCTCAGAATGCCAAGTATTTATAAAGACAATGACGATCGAGATTTTGCAGTAGATTTATTTAGAAAAACACTTTTAAACGAAAATCAATTTGCTAAAGAATATAGCGAAAAAACTATTGGCTGGGACGTAGAACGTGTTGCCGAAATTGATGCAATTATCTTAAAAATGGCAATTTGCGAATTTTTAAAATTCCCGTCAATTCCGGTAAAAGTTACAATTAATGAATATTTAGAAATTTCAAAAGAATATTCTACACCAAAAAGTAGCGTTTTCCTTAACGGAATTTTAGATAATTTGTCAAAAGAGTTTAAAGAAAATGACAAATTAAGTAAATCAGGTAGAGGACTTTTAGAATAATAAAAGATGAAAAAAATTGTATTTGCCATAAGTTGCATTGCATTGTTTTCTTGCAATAAAAGCAAGTTTGCTACTATGGAATTCGAAGAAAAAGAATTCGATTTTGGTACTATAAAACAAGGACAAACGGTAACACACGATTTTAAATTTACAAACACAGGTAGCGAAGATTTAAAAATAATAGATGCCAAAGGTTCTTGCGGTTGTACTATTCCAGAATATCCGCACGACGCTATAAAGCCAGATGGAGAAGGAGTTATCAAAGTTTCTTTTAATTCAACAGGAAAAAGTGGCGAACAACAAAAAACAGTAGTAATTTCTGCAAATACCGAAACAGGAAACGAACAAATTGAAATTAAAGCAAATATCGAAAATTAAATATTATGGAAAACTTAGGTTCATTATTACCAATTTTATTAATGTTTGTGGTTATTTATCTTTTTATGATATTACCACAACAAAAAAAGATGAAAAAAGAAAAAGAATTTGAAACTTCTTTAAAAGTAGGCGACAAGATTATTACCAAAAGTGGTTTTCACGGAAAAGTTGTAGAACTTGCCGATACTACTGCCGTGATAGAAACTATGAGTGGCAAACTTAAAATAGAAAAATCGGCAATTTCTATGGAAATGTCTGCTGCGCTTGCTGCTAAAAAATAATTTTATTGTTAAACAAAAAAAAAGACTTCTGAATAGAAGTCTTTTTTTTATTTTTATTAGAATAAAATATTATTATTTTTTCAAAAGATAAACATAAATCCAAGTAAGGGTAAATGTTGGGATAAAATCCAATCCAGGAATTAATTCTTCTATGAAATCTATAGTACCTGCAATTTTACCTGTTGCTCCTTTGTACATCGATACAAGTAACAATCCAGAGATTGGAGCCCAAACTACATCTGTAAGTTCGCCTAAACCGGGCGCTAAAAACGACATCATACCAATAAGGTCAAATACAATGCCTAATAGTAGTTTCGAAGTTTTGTGGCTATCAGTTTTAGACTGATTTATGATTTCAACTTTGTTTGTCATTTGTTTGATAATTTTCAATTTTGAAAAATATATAGCAAACCAAATGCCAAATTTTAAAAACTATTCTTGCATGGTGTGATACACATTCATCACATCATCGTCTTCTTCGATTTTTTCTAAAAGTTTTTCTACATCAGCAATTTGCTCTGCAGTAAGCTCTTTGGTAACTTGTGGAATTCTTTCGAATCCTGATGATAAAATTTCGATGTTTTGACTTTCGAGTTGTTTTTGGATAGCACCAAAACTTTCGAATGGCGCATACATAACTACGCCGTCTTCGTCTGCAAAAATTTCTTCAACACCAAAGTCAATCATCTCCAATTCTAATTCTTCGATGTCTTGTCCTGTGTTTGGAATTCTAAAATTACAGGTATGATCAAACATAAATTCTACCGAACCTTGTGTGCCTAATGTTCCGTTACATTTGTTAAAATAACTTCTGATATTGGCAACTGTGCGATTGTTGTTGTCGGTTGCAGTTTCTATTAAAATGGCAATTCCGTGTGGTGCATAGCCTTCAAAAAGAACTTCTTTGTAGTTTGCGGTGTCTTTATCAGACGCTTTTTTGATAGCGCGTTCTACATTCTCTTTGGGCATGTTTGCTGCTTTGGCATTTTGCATTACCGCACGCAAACGCGCATTCGATTCTGGATTGGGTCCGCCTTCTTTTACGGCTATTACGATATCTTTTCCTATTCTGGTAAACGTTTTTGCCATTGCAGACCAACGTTTCATTTTTCGGGCTTTTCTAAATTCAAACGCTCTTCCCATTTTTTATCTTTATTTTTTTTTGCAAAATTATACTTTTTGATTGTTTTTTCAAATGTAAATTAATCACTTATAGCTTAACTTTTTTTGTTTTTTGAAAGATTGATAATTTATATTTAAAAAATGAATAATTATCGGTTGCTTTTTATAAGTTCATTACAAACTTTTACTGCTTGATAAATGCTATAATTGGTTTTTATTGCTTTAATTCTTTCTTCGTTATAGCTTTTTAAGAATGTGTCAAATAGCTGATTTTCTTTATCAAAACTATTGTTTTCGATATTGATGTCGAATGTTTTTTCAGAAAAAGTTTCCAGTTTTTTCCAAAGTTTACTAATACGATTTACTTCGCTAAAAACCGAATCAAAATTTAAAGTAACCGATGGCAAATCATTATCATAAATAGCATCAATTTCGGTATTAAAAGCTGTTGTTTCTTGTATGATTGTATCGTTTGGAAAAGTTTTAATAACTTTTTCTATGGCTTTATTAATTGTACTTTTTTTGCTTGTGGTGTACTTTATTTTAACGTTTATCGAATCATTTTCAATGGCCGTTTCTTCATCTTTTTCGCCATCTATTTGGTTTTGAAAAAGTAACGGAATTTCTACATCGGGCTTTATGCCTCGATATTGGTTAGTTTTTCCTGTGATATTATAAAATTCTTCTTTGGTTATTTTTAAAAATTGTGAATTTTTATTGTCTATTGGAAAAATTTGCTGCATCGTTGCTTTTCCGAAGGATTTTTGCCCAACAACAACTGCACGTTTGTAATCTTGCATGGCATTGGTGAATAATTCGCTTGCCGATGCCGAAAAACCATTGATAAGCACAACCATTGGTCCACTGTAAATCATACCACGATTTGAATCTTTTATGATTTCGGTTGTGTTATTTCGGAAGTGAATTAGCCCTATTGGCCCCGAATCGATGAACATTCCTGTGAGCGCAATTGCTTCTTGCATAGAGCCACCGCCATTGTACTGTAAATCAATGATGATACTCGAAACATTTTCTTGTTTTAGTTTCAATATTTCTTTAGAAACATCAGAACTTACATCGGTTTTACTATCTTCTACAATGGTATAAAAACTCGGGATTTTTATGTATCCAATTTTGTTGTTATGCTCATTTATCACAAAACTGTATACAATATTTTCATAATCTTTTAGCAATGTTTTTTCGAGTGGAATTGTAAAAACTTCGCCTGTTTTTTTTCGAAAAGTGAACTCGGCATTTTTTACATTTGATGCGCTAAATATCTCACCAATTTTTTCAAGACTGGAGCAAGAAGTTGTGTATTCGTTGTTTTTGTGTTTGAGTTTGATAATTTGATCGCCGGCATTAATTTTTTCTGAAAGATATGCCGAACTTCCCGGAATTACATCGTCTACCATAATTTCGTCTTTTTCGTTTAAGGAAACAGCAAGCCCAAAACTTAGATTATCGGAACTAATATGTGACAAAAACGATGACTTATCATTTGCCGAAAAATACATAGTATGTGGGTCGAAATAGGAACTAAATGATTGATAAAATAACCCTTCAAATTCTTCGCCACTATAAGTAATACTCTCTGTTTTGCAATCGTAACTATCCAAGTTTTTAGTAAGATACTTTGGTGCAATTTCATTAAATTTAGTAGTTAATGAATCTTTATTATTACTCAATTCTGCAATTTCACGAAGTGTGTTAAATAAAATTCTTTTTCGGTAGAGTTGTGTGAGTTCGGCTTCTGTTTTTACATACGGAAAGTTTTTCTTCGAAAAGTGAATTTGTTCTTTTAAACTCAGTGGAAAATTATCTTTTTTTAAAGTGGTAATTATTGATTTATAGCGATTTAAAGCTTTGTTGTATTGAAGAAAAAAATCGGTTAAAAATGAACAATTTTTATCTTTAATATAATCGTCAATTTGATATTTATGAACTTCTAATTTCTTTATTTCCGAATCTAAAAACAATCGATTATCCGAATCCAATTTGGATAAAAATTCATTAAACACATACACCGAAAGGCTATCGTCTACTGGCTTTGGGCGATAATGAAGTTTTTGAATCATATCGTTCATTCGCTGTAAAGTAAAGCACGCAGATGCATTGTTTTGCGACAATGCTACAAAACTTAGAATAAGCGATATGGAACAAAATAAATTCTTCAATTTAATTACAAATGGTGGTTATTTTTTATAAAAAGGCATTTTTACCACTTTGGCTTTTATTTTTTTATCTCTAATTGCAATAAATATTTCGCTATCTACAGTAGCAAAAGGCGTTTGCACATAACCCATACCAATAGCTTTTCCCAAACTTGGCGCTTGTGTACCCGAGGTTACGATACCAATATTGTTACCATTAGCATCTACAATTTCGTAGTCGTGTCTAGGAATACCACGATCTACCATTTCAAAACCAACCAATTTTCTGGATACGCCTGCTTCTTTTTGTTTCTTGATATTCTCGCTATTTACAAAATCTTTAGTGAACTTGGTTATCCAGCCCAAACCAGCCTCGATAGGCGAAGTTGTATCATTAATATCGTTGCCATACAAGCAGTATCCCATTTCGAGACGTAAAGTATCGCGGGCAGCCAAACCGATAGGTTTAATTCCATACGCGGCACCAGCTTCGAAAACTTTGTTCCATAATTGTTCCACTTCGCTGTTTTTGCAATAAATTTCAAAACCGCCGCTACCAGTATAGCCCGTAGCCGAAATAATAACGTTGTCTATCCCTGCGAATGGACCTACTTCAAAATGATAATATTTGATAGCCGATAAATCTACCGAAGTAAGACTTTGCATAGCTTCAACAGCTTTTGGACCTTGTATTGCCAATAACGAATAATCGTCGGACAGATTACGCATTTCTACACCAAAACTGTTGTGTTTTGAAATCCAATCCCAATCTTTTTCGATATTCGAAGCATTTACAACCAATAAATATTGGTTTTCTTTGATTTGATATACAATAAGATCATCTACAATTCCGCCTTGGTTGTTGGGCATACACGAGTATTGCGCTTTGCCAATTTCGAGGGTAGCCGCGTCGTTACTGGTTACTTTCTGAATTAAATCGAGTGCTTTTTCTCCGGTAAGCAAAAACTCGCCCATGTGCGAAACATCAAAAACACCAACACCGTTACGAACGGTTTCGTGTTCTATCGTAACGCCTTCGTATTGAACGGGCATATTATAACCTGCAAACGGAACCATTTTGGCGCCTAAACTTTCGTGTATGTTCTTTAAAGTGATATCTTTCATCTTGTGTTTAATTTGTTGGCTAATATATTTAAAAAAAAGTAAATTTTATAATTTGAAAACGGATACTTAGGGATATATAGTATACTTCTGTTTAAGGATTTTGACAGAAATAAATAAAAAAGGAGGCAAAAAACCTCCTTTCGTTTACACTTTAACTGTCCAGCCAAAGGTATCTTCAGCGAGTTTGTATTGAATATTGGTAAGTTTTTGTTTTAACTGCGAGGCAAATGAATTTTCCAGTTTTGGTAATTCAAAATAATCGTCTTTGTACTGAAACCCAACTATAGGGCTTATTACAGCAGCTGTTCCCGCACCAAAAATTTCTTTTAAACTTCCATTTTTAGCAGCAGTCTCGATTTCTTCAACAGTAATTGAACGAACTTCAACTTTGTAACCTTCTTTTATAGCCAAATCTATAAGACTTTTTCGGGTTACACCGTCAAGAATTCTTTCGCTTGTTGGCGCCGTGTACAAGGTATCGTTGATTCTAAAAAACACATTCATAGTACCAGCTTCTTCCAATTTGGTATGTGTAGCATCGTCTGTCCAAATAATTTGCTGAAAACCTTGTTTGTTGGCAAGTTGCGTCGGATAAAATTGAGCCGAATAATTACCTGCGGCTTTGGCAGCACCAATACCACCATTGGCAGCGCGACTAAAATGGTCGGCAATAATCACTTTTACTTCGCTGGCATAATAGGATTTCGCTGGCGAAAGGATAATCATAAACTTATAATCATTACTCGGATTGGCAATTACGCCATGTCCCGTAGCAATCATAAAAGGGCGAATGTATAACGAGTTTCCAAAACCAAACTTCACCCAATCACGTTCTAAATCTAATAATTTATTTAATCCACCAATAAAAACATCTTCAGGTACTTCGGGCATTGCCAAGCGCACCGCCGATTTGTTGAAACGATGGTAGTTTTCATCTGGGCGAAACAACCAAACGTCATTTTGTTCATCTTTATAGGCTTTCATTCCTTCAAAAATAGCTTGTCCGTAATGAAATACTTTTGATGACGGATCCATCATAAATGGCTCGTAAGCTTTTATTATAGGTTTTTGCCAAACGCCATCTATATAATCACAAATTAGCATATAATCGGTAAAAATGCTTCCGAAGCTTAGGTTTTCAAAATCAACATCGTGGATATGCGATTTTGAAACGGGAAAAATATCAATATCTAAATTTGAAATAGTATTCATTTTGTAATTTTGTTTTTAGTGTTTTTATTGATAATCAATACAATAACTCTCAGCGAAAACGTTGTATTAATTTTTGCTAAACTAAATAAAATTTGGATATTATAGAACGAATTGAAATTAATTTTACCAACAGATTTTTATATATTTGTCGAAAGAAAAATTAATTATAAAAATGAAAAAACTATTATTTATTTTATTCGCATTTTCGGTACTAAGTGTTTCGGCGCAAACAAAAGCAATTAATGTAAAAGATTATGCTGCATTTGGAGATAAGTTTACTCCTAAAAATGTATTAGATAAAAAACAAATGTTTAAAAAATATAAAAAACTAAAAAAATCAGACACTTTACACGTGCAGTTTGCAACCAAAATAAACAGCGTTTGCAAAAAGAAAGGTTGTTGGATGAACTTAGATTTGTCTGATAAAGACGAAGCTTTTGTAAAATTTAAAGATTACGGATTTTTTGTTCCGCTTAACGCAGATGGTTCGCAAGCTATTGTAAATGGTAAAGCATTTATTGAAGTAACGACTGTTGCCGAATTAAAACATTATGCAAAAGATGCTGGAAAATCGGCAGCCGAAATCAACAAAATCACCAAACCGGAAGTTACTTATTCGTTTTTGGCAGATGGTGTTCTAATCAAGAAATAAAATGAGAAGCATTATTCTTGCAGTATTATTAGTTACCCTTTTTTCTTGTCAAAAAAAGGAAACTAAAGAAACCGAAATCAAAAAAGATACAGCTGCTGCTTGTAGTACAAAAGAAAAAGAATTCGAAATGTACACCATGAGCGAAATGGCTTCGCTGATGGAACAGATGTATGTTGAAAACGGTAAAGTAAAAAAGCAAATCGAAAACGGCGAAAAAGTTGGCGAATTTCCAGAATATTATAACAAAATATTTTCTGCAAAATTTACCGATGAAACCGAGAACGATGCGTATTTTAAAACACATGCACAAAAGTATATCGATGCTCAAAAAGCTTTGTACAAATCACCATCAAAAGAAACATTTAATGCTGCTGTAAATGCTTGTATAGCATGCCATGAGCAAAAGTGTGGCGGACCAATTGTACGAATTAAAAAGCTATATATTAAATAAGTGTGATTTCTGAAATTGATTTATACATCAATACTTTTCCTAAAAATGTTCAAGAAAAATTACTTGAATTACATCAATATATCAGAATATTAATTCCTGAAGCCGAAGACGTTATTGCTTACAAGATGCCAGCATTTAAGCAAAACAAGATATTGGTTTATTACGCAGGATATAAAAATCATATCGGGTTTTATCCAACAGCATCGGGTATTGAAAATTTTAAGCATGAATTTACTGGATTTAAGTATTCAAAAGGAGCAATTCAATTCCCTATAGATAAACCCTTGCCATTGGATTTGATTAAGAAAATTGTGTTGTTTAGAAAAGAAGAAGATTTAAAAAAATAACTTTGGAAAATCGCGAAATCATCATAACCCAAGATGGCTCAACATCAATATTTTTGCCCGATTGGAACGAAAGTTACCATTCAAAACACGGGGCAATACAAGAGGCTTATCATGTTTTTATAAATAGTGGATTAGCTCTTTTTCAGGATAAACCTGTTGCAATTTTAGAAATAGGTTTTGGTACAGGACTTAACGCTTTTATCACATTTTTGGAATCTCAAAAAAGTAAGCAACAGATTGATTATGTTGGAGTAGAGGCTTATCCTGTTGCAGCCAACGAAGTCTTGAAAATGAATTATGTGCAAGAACTAAAGGCAGAAAATTATCGAAATGAGTTCGAAAAAATGCATCAAGATTCTTGGGGACAAATGCACGAAATTACCGCTAACTTTTCATTAACAAAAAGAAAACAATTATTTGAAGAAATCAATGATGAATCCGTTTTTGATTTAATTTATTTTGATGCTTTTGGTTTTAGAGTACAACCCGAATTGTGGAGTTTTGAAATGTTTCAACAAATGTACAAAGCATTAAAAACTGGTGGTGTTTTGGTAACATATGCTTGTCGTTCATCCATCAAAAAAGCTATGCTCGATAGCGGTTTTATAGTAGAAAAATTGCCCGGCGCACCTGGTAAAAGAGAAATGCTTCGAGCAACTAAACTTTAGTTTTTTTATGTGAAAAAATATTTTATTTTTACAGAAAAAAATTACTATGATTATCTACGGAACTCGTTCTACTAACCTCAAAAATGGAAGAATTACTCGTGTAACTTGCCCACATTGTTCTACCGAAACATCAATGATTTACAGCGTTTTTGGTAAATATGCTCATATTTATTGGATTCCGCTTTTTCCTTTAAATAAGCTAACATTTTTAGAATGCGATCATTGCAGAAAAACGTTTAAACCAAAAGAGTTACCACTCGACATTCAAACCAAACTTAAAACCGAAAAAGAAAAAGATCCACCAAAAACACCTATTTGGCATTTTAGCTTATTACTTATAATTCTTGGTATTTTTGGCTTTAGTCTTATCAGAGGAATGCTGAGCAATGTGTAAACTTAGCCGTTTGTTAATGTTTACCCGTGAAAAAAACATTAACATTTCTTTAGAAATAAGAAAAAAAAATAAACTTAAATTTACACAATAAAGCTGTAATTTGTACGTTATAGTTGTATAAGAGTTGAAGTTTAACCTAAAATACATAGCTTAAATATGTCTAGAATTTTGTACGACTACACCAAGTCAGTGCTTGTAAGAGTGAGTTTTGATACGAAACTTTTTTGCAAAGAATTGGAAAAAGCTATCAAGGAACTTTTGCCTTACGAAGTAGACCAGTTAAAACAATGGCTGGTAGATTTTGTAAAACAAAATCCCGAATTAAAACCATCACTAAAGATTATTAATGTATAAAACTAAAGGAGCCTGACAGCTCCTTTTTTTTTATACTATTTTGTTTGATTTAGGACTTATAATTTTTACATCTTGAAATGTGATGGCACCTTTTACAACACCAGCAATTGTAGAACGCAACGCATCGATAATATGCATTTTGAGTTGGCTTTTCGGGAAAATAAGACTTACTTCACGAGCAGGTTTTGGTTCTGAAAATTGTTTTAATCGCGCTTTTTCAGAATCTTTTAAATCCAGAGTGTGCAAATAGGGGAGAAGCGTAGTACCCAAACCTTCGTTGGCAAGTTTTATTAAAGTTTCGAAACTACCACTTTCTAACGAAAAACCTTTTTCTTCGTAATTATTTTTGCTTTTACAAAGATTTATCACACTATCTCTAAAACAATGTCCGTCTTGAAGCAATAAAATATCATCAAGATTTAAATCATCAATTTTGATTTCCGCTTTATTAAAATTAGCATTATTTTCTGGAATATAAGCAACAAACGGTTCAAAAAACAAAACTATTTCTCGAATTTTATCTTCATTTAAAGGCGTTGCAGCAATGGCAGCATCAAGTGTTCCGTTTTTAAGATGTGCAATGATATCCTCGGTAGTAAGTTCTTCTATTAATAATTTTACTCTTGGATATTTGTTATTGAAATTTTTGAGAAACATGGGCAAAAGAGTAGGCATAATCGTTGGAATAATTCCTAAACGAAATTCGCCACCAACATAGCCTTTTTCCTGATCTACAATATCTTGTATTCTATTAGCTTCGTTTACAATACTCTTGGCTTGTTGTACAATTTTTTCACCAATTTCTGTAAGTTGAATTGGTTTTTTGCTTCGGTCAAATATTTGTATATCAAGTTCTTCTTCAATTTTTTGTATTTGCATACTTAAAGTGGGTTGTGTTACAAAACATTTTTCGGCAGCCAATGTAAAGTTTTTGTGTTCGGCTACGGCAAGCACATATTGGAGTTGTGTGATTGTCATGATAATTAAATTTTATGCAAATATAAAAATCATCAATCAAATTTATTATAATTGAGTGCAAATAATTGTAATTTTGTAGTAACATAAATATAAAAAAAATGAACGCAATAGGATTACCCATTAAAGAATCGAAAGAAGTAGCCCAAGAATTAAATGTTTTGCTGGCAAATTTTCAGGTGTATTACCAAAACTTAAGAGGTTTGCATTGGAATATCAAAGGAAAACGTTTTTTTGATTTGCATCTTAAATTTGAAGAATTGTACAACGATTCGCAATTGAAAATAGATTTAATCGCCGAGCGAATTCTTACTTTGGGCGAGACACCTTTTCATACATTCGAAAAATATATTGCCAACAATTCGTTGCCAATAGGCGAAAATATTCATGATGATGAGCAAAGTATCGAGTTGATTGTAGCTTGTATTTCGGGATTATTAAAAATAGAAAGAAAAATTTTGAACAACGCCAATGCTATTGATGACGAAGGAACAAGTTCGATGATTAGCGATTTTATTGTTGAACAAGAAAAAACAGTTTGGATGATGAAATCTTGGTTGAATCAAAAGATTTAATTACCTAAAAAAATCTTAAATTAATTTTAAAGAAAATCTTTTTGAATTACCTTTGCCAATATGAAAATAGGAGCAAAAATAGTTTTACTAGTTTTCTTTTTGTTTTTGTCTTTGCCCACTGCAATTTCAATAATAAATAAAAATACAGACGTGTCTATGTGTTATAACATGACCGAAGAAGAATTATTGCTTAAATCTTTTAACGAAATTCAAGCGCATTTGCCCTTAGAGTTTTTATACAACCATATACAAGATGATATAATTGTTGCAAAGCAAGATATACCAGAACATCTTGAAAAAAATCATAATCATTTAGCCGAAGAAATCTTTTTGCCACCTCCAGAATTGGTATAATTAAATTACAGTTACGCGTTTTTATAAATGCCTAAAAACAAATTTTAATTATAACAAATAAGAATGACAAAAAAAATTAATCTTTTTGCCAATCTAAAATCAGATTTTGCATCTGGTTTGGTGGTATTTTTAGTAGCATTACCTTTATGTTTGGGTATTGCCTTAGCAAGTGGTGCGCCACTTTTTTCAGGAATTATTTCGGGTATTATAGGCGGTATCGTTGTTGGATATTTTAGTACATCGCACCTTAGTGTTTCTGGGCCAGCTGCTGGGCTTACTGCTATAGTATTAGCAGCTATTGCCACTTTAGGCAGTTTCGAAGCCTTTTTGTTAGCTGTCTTTTTAGCAGGAGTTATCCAACTCATTTTAGGTTTGCTAAAAGCAGGTACCATTTCCAATTATATTCCAAATAATGTGATAGAAGGAATGCTTGCGGGTATTGGAGTAATCATTATTCTAAAACAGTTGCCACATGCTTTTGGATACGATCCCGATTTTGAAGGCGATGAAAGTTTCTTTCAAACCGATGGACAAAACACATTTACAGAACTTTTATCAGTGTTCAATCATATCACTTTGGGTGCTGTAGTTATTGCAGTAGTTTCATTATTGATTTTAATTTTTTGGAATAAAATAACATTTTTAAAAAAATTAAAAGCAGTACCGCCCGCCTTGGTTGCTGTTATTGTGAGTATTCTTTTAAACCAATTTTTTGTTTCTACCGGAAGTAGTTTGGCTATAGCCTCAGAACACTTAGTAAGTTTACCTATTCCAGAAACAGCTTCAGATTTTAAAAACTTAATTCGGTTACCCGATTTTACACAAATAGCCAATGTAAATATTTGGATAATTGCATTAACCATAGCGGCAGTTGCATCGATAGAAACACTATTGTGTATTGAAGCCGCCGATAGAATGGACAGCCTTAAACGCTACACTAATACCAATACCGAACTAAAAGCACAAGGTATAGGAAATATGATTTCTGGCTTGATTGGTGGTTTGCCAATGACATCAGTAGTGGTGCGAACTTCGGCTAATAACGATGCGGGCGCCAAATCAAAAATGTCTACCATTATTCACGGATTATTATTATTGATAAGTGTGCTTACCATACCGGCATTACTCAATAAAATCCCGTTGGCTACATTGGCAGCTGTTTTACTATTAGTGGGCTACAAATTGGCAAATCCTAAAACCATTATACACTTTTGGGAAAAAGATAAAATATATCAATTCATACCATTTATTGCCACATTTTTAGGCGTTATTTTTACCGATTTATTAAAAGGTGTTACCTTAGGTTTGATTATTAATATCATTTTTATTTTGATAGGAAATGCTAAACGAGCCTATCATTTTAGAACCGAAGAATATCACGAAGGCGACATTGTGCACATCGATTTAGCACAAGAAGTTTCGTTTTTGAATAAAGCTTCGCTAAAAGAAGTGTTGAACGATTTACCCGAAAATTCAAAAGTAGTAATTAATGCTGCAAATACAGATTATATTGCACATGATATTCTCGATTTGATACACGAGTTTAGAGAAGTAAAAGCACCCGACTGGAACATTCAGGTAAGCCTTACTGGTTTTAAACCCAAATACAATTTAGAAAATACCGAAGGTTATTCAAACAAAGTTACTATTGAACATAAATATAATGTGCTAAAACGCGAAATGGAACCAATAGAAAATAAAGAAATTAAATTTGATAACAATAAATAATAAAAGACATGAGTTCAGATTTTTATAAAAAAATATTAGATAACAACAAAAAATGGGTAGAATCTAAATTAGCTACCGATAAAGAATTTTTTAAAGACCTTTCAAAAGGACAAAATCCACCATTGCTTTGGATTGGTTGTTCGGATAGTCGTGTGCCAGCAAACGAAATTATTGGAGCACAGCCCGGTGAAGTTTTCGTTCATAGAAATATCGCCAACATGGTAATCCATAGCGACATGAACATGCTTAGCGTTCTTGATTATGCGGTTAATGTACTAAAAGTGCGCCACGTAATAGTATGCGGGCATTACGGTTGTGGTGGTGTAAAAACCGCTATGGGTAATACTTCGGTAGGGATTATTGATAACTGGATTCGCCATATAAAAGACGTGTACAGATTACACGACAAATATTTGAATTCTATAGAAAACGAAGAAGAACGCTTCAACAAATTTGTAGAAATCAATGTGCAAGAACAAGTTTTTGATTTGGCAAAAACATCGATAGTTCAAGGTGCTTGGCGCAACGGACAAGATTTAACTGTTCACGGTTGGGTTTACGGATTAAATTCGGGTTATGTAACCGATTTAGATGTAAATATGAGTTGTAATAAAGACCTTGATGAGGTTTATCGACTTAATTTTGGAAATTAGATTTAAGAATAACAACAAAAAAAGCAGGAATTTCTTCCTGCTTTTTTTGTTTATTTGTATGTATTAATTTTTTTCACTACACAATCCAACAATTTGATGAAAAGTATCGTGCAGTTTTGATAGCGATTCGGTTATAGCTTTATCCGATTTTTTTGATTTTACCATTTTATCAAGTTTTTTACTGCCAACAACTATTTCTCCAACAACATCTGTTATTTTTTTTGTGTTGTATTTTGCGGGAATATTTTTTACCAAAGCCTCGGCTTTTTTTACCATTTCGTCACTCTGCTCTTTTATCGGTTGCAAATTGCCTTCTTCGCTGGCATGAAACGTTTGCGACATAATTTTATGAAAATCTTTCAACGCTTGCCAGTCGTCAAACTTGGTTTTCTTATATGTAGCTTTTTCGTACAAATCGCTAACTTCGTCCCAGTTCAATACATTCCAAATAGCCGAAAGATAATCGGCGCGTTTGTTTTGATATTTCAAATAATAAGCGTGTTCCCAAACATCAATACCCATAATAGGCGTGCCTTTTACATCGGCAATATCCATAAGTGGATTGTCTTGATTGGCTGTAGAGCAAATGGCTAATTTTCCGTCTTTATCAGTAATAAGCCAAGCCCAACCCGAACCAAATCGAGAAGTAGCGGCAGCGTTAAGTTTGATTTTTAAACTGTCTAAACTGGTAAATTTTGCTTTGATGGCTTTTTCTAATTCGGGCGAAATTTTGGTGTCTTTTTTTGGAGTGAGTATCGACCAAAATAACTCATGATTATAATGTCCGCCAGCATTGTTGCGAATAGCGTTGTTAAATTGTGATACATTTGCCAAAATTTCTTCAAGATTCATTTTTTCGGCTTTAGTGCCAACAACTGCAGCGTTTAGATTTTTTACATAACCTGCATGGTGCTTGCTGTAGTGAATCTCCATTGTTTGTGCATCTATATAAGGTTCGAGTGCATTGTAGGCATACGGTAATGGTTTTTGCGTAAATTGTGCAACACTTTGTAATCCTATAAAAAGAAAAAGTAGTTTTATTATTTTATTCATAATTAATTATTTAAAATTATTCAGTTTCTGGTATATCCGATTCTTCAGAATCATTACTACCCGATATTTTTTCGCCTATTTGTCCGTCTCCTAAAAAAAGGAGTTCATTGTTGTGATATAATTGGTATCCTTTGTTTCCAACAATTTTATAACTTCCTTTTACCCAAACATTTGATTTACCCGATCGTTTTAGCAGTATCGAATTATCTTCCGAAGGTAGAAAAATTTCGGCAGTTTCTTTATTTTCATCAAAGAAAAGATACGTGCATAAGGTTTCGTCTTCTTCGTTTTGGTTGTCTTTGGGTAATAATTGTATACCCGAAAAAGGTCTTATACAATCTTTATTAACTTGCGACCATACAAATCCAGCCGATGTAATACAACCATGCGAATCTTTGTCGTTTCCTAAAATACTATCGGTTGCGGCTTTTTGCTCTTGTGGCGGAAAAGCTTCTTTGTCTGTGTTTCTACAGCTAAAAAAGGCAAGAATACAACTTATATAAATTATTTTTTTCATGCGTAATTACTACAATATTATTCAGTTACAATAGGTTTTGTATATAAATAGGAATCAACGGTTTGAAACGTAATGGTTTTGTCATCATTTACAAAATATTTCAATAATACTTCGCCCCACATTTCGCCATTACTATAGTCTGCTATTATCCAACGGTGATTTAGTATTTTTATTTTATTTATCAGATACATTTTGTTGTCATAGCCTACTTGGTCTACGTATTTATTTCCTTCTTTGTTGGTATTAAATTCTAATAAAGCATCTTTTATTTTTGGTATTAATTCATTGTAATTAAGATTACTTTTCTGGAAATATTCTTGAGCATTATCATTGTTTTCAAGTGAAAAATGTTCGGCATCTATAAGTTTTTCTTGCAACATTTGTATGCTATCGCGCGATGTTGTAGTAACAGTACCATCGTTTTGCGCGGTATTTCCAATTTTTTCCGAATGTTGTTTTCGGGTAAAATACACATAAGTAAACACATTCATAAGTGCTGCAATAATAAAAAGGTATAAAAAAAGTTGCTTTTTCATGATTATATAGTTATTTGTAAATTATCGTATGCTAAAAATACATTTTCAGGAAGTTGTTTTTGTACGGTTTCGTGAAATCCTAAATGGTGGCTTATGTGCGTAAGATAGGCGTATTGTGGCTGAACCAAATGTATGAATTCTAACGCTTCTTGCAAATTAAAATGCGAATGATGTTCGTGATTTTGCAAAGCGTTTATTATGAGTATTTTGCTTCCTTTTATCTTCTCAATTTCTACTTTTGAAATGGTTTTTACATCGGTAAAATAAGAAATATCTCCTATGCGATAACCCAAAATGGGCAAGTTGGCGTGAATTGCACGAATGGGTTGTATGTTTTTATCTTTAATAGAAAAAATAGTATTTTCATCGATACTATTTTTTAGAACACTGGGTGCGCCTGGATATTTGTTTTCATCATCAAAAATGTAGTCAAAGCGTTTTTCCAAATTGGCTAAAACTCTGTTTTCTGCATAAATATTAATTTCTCCTTGTGTGAAGAAAATAGGACGAATATCATCTAAACCTGCTGTGTGGTCGGCATGCTCGTGTGTGAACAAAATTCCATCTATTTTTGTGCAACCCGATTGTAGCATTTGTTGTCTAAAATCAGGACCACAATCTATCACCACCGAAAAATTGGTATCATACATCCAAACCGAACTGCGCAATCTTTTATCTTTACTGTCAAGGCTATGACACACAGGTTCTTGACACCCAATTACGGGTATGCCCTGTGATGTTCCTGTACCTAAAAAGCAAAGCGTCATAGTGTCGTTATTATTCTACAAAAATACAAATTTGAAAATCATTTACAATTAAAAAGCTATTCTAAAATAAAAATTGACGATGATTTCACTTCACCAATCATAAACGTACTATGAGTACTACCAATATGATTTATTTTGGTTAATTTTTTCACCATAAATTCCCGATATTCTTCCATGTCTTTCATACATATTTTGAGGATATAATCGTAATCGCCACTCACATGATAGCATTCTAAAACTTCGGGCAAACGCTGTATTTCTTTCTCAAATTGAAGGATTTGATCTTGGACATGTTGAATGAGTTTTACATGACAAAAAACTACAAAATCTTTATCGATTTTTTTTCTGTTGATAATGGCGGCATAGCGTTCAATAATTTTACTACGTTCCAATTTTCGGATACGTTCAAAAACCGCAGTTACTGATAAGTTGAGTTTTAGCGCTAACTCTTTATTAGTTTGTTTTGAGTTTTCTTGTAAAAACCCAATCAATCTTTTGTCAAGTATGTCCATTAAAATTAATCTAATTAAGTTTGTATTGTTGGATAAAAATAGAATATTATTTTATATAAATCAAATAAATTAGTATTAAAATCTAAATTTATATTAATATATTGATTTTTATTCATTAAATAATTTTCTTTGAAATATTAATTTATACAACTATGAAAACATTTAATCCAGCTGATAAGATCCAAGATTTGCAATATTTTGGCGAATTCGGAGGTGTAAATCCTTCAATTTCAGATTCTTCAACCTATACATTTTTGTCTGCCAAAACCATGTTCGATACTTTCGAAGGAAATGCCGAAGGTTGTTATCTCTACTCGCGTCATTCATCACCAATGAATTTATACTTAGGCCAGGCTTTGGCAGCCATGGAAGGAACCGAAACCTCAAACGTTGCAGCATCGGGTATGGGTGCCATAACGCCAGTATTGTTGCAGTTGTGTGGTGCCGGAGACGAAATTGTTTCGAGCCGAACTATTTATGGCGGTACTTATGCCTTTATGAAAAATATGTTGCCAAAATGGAACATCAAAACGCATTTTGTAGATATTACAAAACTCGATTTGGTTGAAGCTGCCATAAACGAAAACACAAAAATTTTGTATTGCGAATCGGTAAGTAATCCGCTTTTGGAAGTTGCCGATATCGAAAATTTGGCAATTCTTGCTAAGAAATACAATTTAAAATTAGTGGTAGATAATACTTTTTCACCATTATCTATAGCTCCGGCGCAGTTGGGTGCCGATGTGGTAATTCATAGTTTAACAAAATTTATTAATGGAAGTAGTGATACTGTAGGCGGTGTAGTTTGCGGAACACAATCGTTTATAGATGATTTACGAAATGTGAACAATGGCGCAAGTATGTTACTTGGCCCCACTATGGATAGTATGCGTTCATCGAGTATTTTGAAGAATTTACGCACGTTACATATCCGGATTAAGCAGCACAGTCATAACGCACTTTATTTGGCTCAAAAGTTTGAAAAAGATGGACTCAAAGTAGTGTATCCAGGATTAGAAAGTCATCCGAGTCATGAAATTTTCACAAAAATGATGAATTCGGAATATGGCTATGGAGGTATGATGACGATAGATGTGGGTACTTTAGACAAAGCAAATGAACTTATGGAAATGATGCAAAATAGGAATTTAGGTTATTTGGCAGTGAGTTTAGGGTTTTACAAAACATTGTTTAGTGCACCAGGAACTTCAACTTCGAGCGAAATTCCTTTAGACGAACAAAAAGAAATGGGACTTACCGATGGTTTAATCCGATTTTCTATTGGGCTTGACAATGATATTGAGCGCACGTATGATATGATGAAAATGTGTATGAAAGAATTAGGGATTTTATAAAAAAATTCAATTCAAAATAAATCAAAAACTATCGTGAGCTAAAGTTTGCGATAGTTTTTTTATTTTGATAAAACTTCATCAAAAGTTGTATATTTAAAGGTAAAACTATGCCTTTCAAGCACTTTGGATGTTACTTTTTTATTAGAAAACAAAAGCTGATGCATTTCGCCAAGAAACAATTTTATAATGAATTTTGGAACATTTGGCAACCAAATTTTTTTTCCATAAAAATGCGCTATTTTTTTAGTGAAATCTTTATTAGAAATAGCTACTGGTGCGGTTGCGTTTACAATTCCGGATATTTTATTTTCTAATACACATTGATAAATAGCAACCAAATCTTGTATATGAACCCACGCCATATTTTGATTTCCATTTCCCAAAATAGCACCAAATCCTTTACGGATTGGATTAACTATCTCTGGAAATGCGCCTTCGGTTTTATCGTAAACAAGCCCAGTACGAACAATGGTTACTGTAATATTTAATTCAGAAAATGTAGTCGCTGTTTTTTCCCAAAGTTGTACCACTTTGCCTAAAAAATTTGGGTTTATTTCTTTACTGTTTTCATTAAAAACTTGTGAATCACGATCAGGATAGATGTCAATTCCAGAAGCAGAAATAAATTGATTTACAGTGTTTTTAGTTTTAGTAAGAGCATCATAAATAAGTTTGCAACCCAACACTCGGCTGTCTATTATTTCTTTTTTGTATGATTTTGTCCAGCGTTTGGCTATTGTGGCTCCAGCCAAATGAATGATTTTTTCAACTCCATCAAAGCAGTTTAAATCAATTTCTTGAGTAGCAATATTCCAATAAAAACCTTTAAGATTGGTTTCGTTAGAAATTTTACTTTTTGATGTTGTTAAATAATGTATCGAATAGCCATTGGCAATTAATTTTTTACACAAAGCTTTGCCAATAAAACCGGTAGCTCCTGTGATTAGGATTTTCATTTTTATGTAAATTGTTTTATTATTTCAAAACATTTAGTAACTTTAGACAAATCGTAAATTTCTATAAATGATTGTCTTGCGTTTTTCGAGTAACTTTCATAATCAGTAATTATTTTTTCAATTCCCAAAGTGAAAGTTAGTTCATTGTTAGTATCAAAATATAGACCGTTACATTCACTTTGTACAATATCAAGCGAACCTGCAGTTTTAGTGCAGAGTAGAGGAGTTCCTTCACGCAGTGCTTCGATATTGACTAATCCAAAAGCTTCATCGATACTCGATGAAATTGCTATTAATGATGAGGAAAATAAATTTGAAACGGCTACTTGGTTTAAATTCCCTAAGAAAAAGACATTGTTTTGGATACCAAGTTTATCGACATCTTTTTGAAGCTCGTCTAAGAGATAACCCGAACCAGCGATTTTGAGCGTTAATTTTGGAAATTTTGTAATTGCTGCTTTAAAACATCGCAATAAATTTTTATGTCCTTTGCAAGGATGTAATCTGCCAACAATACAAATAGAAAAATCTCTTTCATGATAACTTTTTAATGAGATTGGTGTATCTTTTATAAGAAGTGGAATGACCGTAATATTTTTGAAATCTATGTTGTTAGCTTTTGAAAAGTCTTCCTTATTCCCATTCGAATTAGTAAAAAAATGAGTGTTTAATTGATATATAAGTTTCTTTCGGAATTTTGTGTATTTTGTATAAATTAGATTTTTTGTATTGTCAGCATCTAAGGCTATTGTAGTTGTGTGAATGTAATTTATATTGTTTTTTACACCCAATAAAAAACTAACAATAGATACTATATTATGCGAACCAAAATTGGAGATACATAATGTTGGCTTTTCTTTTTTTACTAAATTATAAAAAAACATGAAATCTTTAAAACCTGTTGGTCTTTTGTTTTTCCAAGAATAAAACTTGCAATTTTCGGTATTTTGCGGCAATTCTTTTATCAATCCATCAAATACAAAAACTATTTTGTAATTTTCAGCTATAAATTGCTCGGCTACAGCCTTGTAAAAATCGGAAACAGGATTGCCAAAAAAAGAAGTAGCAATAATTATTGATTTCATTTTTTTGTTTTTATCGTCCAATCAAAATGAAAAACAGCAACTTGTTCATGTTTTTCATTAACTCCTATAGATTGTAAACTAATCATTTGTCCTTCGCCGGTAGCAATTGCTTTTTCAATTATATCGGTCACTTTTTGTCCGTCTTCACATATAAATCGAATTCTACCGGTGGCTTTTTTTGTAAATTCAGCCCTATTAGATGCTACGAGCATTGAAATATTTATTCCAGATTTTTTGATGGCATTCATTACAAAAATAGCAGTAGAAAGCTCGGCAGCCATAGCTTGTACCGCAAAATACATGGATTTGAATGGATTCTGATTTATCCAGCGGTGTTTAACAGTAACTTCGGTTGTGGTTTCAGAAATTGAAGCAACTCGAACGCCGCACCAGTAGGCGGCAGGAAGTTTAAAAAACATAAACTTATTGAATTGCGATGGCGAATAGCTCATAATTTTAGTATTTGTGTAAAATTATTAAAAATATTATCAAATTTCAAAATATTCTTAAACAGCAGTAAATCAGTAAGTAAGATTTGTTTGATAAATTTATAAATGTTAAAAAAATGTTAAATATTAGTACTTTGTAAAACATAATACCTGTTTTTGGTTGTATCTTTGCTAAAGAAATTAATAGACTAAAGAAAGTATTATATCAAAATATATTAAAATATGGAAACTACAACCGAAGAAAAAAACTTTGCCACATTAATGCACTTGGGTTCATTATCACAAGTAATTATCCCGTTAGGAAATTTAATAGTACCAGCTATAATGTGGAGTTCACGCAAAAAAGATTCTCAATTTATAGAGAATAACGGAAAAAATATTATCAACTTTCAGTTGAGTATTTTTTTCTATAGCTTAATGATATTATTAGTAGGAACAGTTGCAGCTATTGTAACATTCTTTTCGATTATCAATTCGAATAAGTTTGTTTTCACCGAAGATTATTTCGAAACACAATTTGGTTCTGGAAACCTCACAAGCCTCACATTATTTCTGATTTTTGCCTGTTTTATGTGGGCTTTTTCTAAGCTTTTAGAATTTGCCATTATTATTTATGCATCGGTAAAAGCTTCAAATGGAGAAGTTTATAAGTATCCATTAACAATCAATTTTTTAAAATAATCAATCAATCACAATCAAAAAATGAACAGTTTAATCAAAAAATCAATTCAAAATTATGAATATTGAAAACACAAAAGCCCAAATGCGGAAAGGTGTTCTTGAATTTTGCATACTATCGGTTTTAAAAGAAAACGAAGCCTATACATCTGAAATTCTGGATACACTTAAAAACGCCAAGCTACTGGTAGTAGAAGGCACAGTATATCCGCTACTTACACGGTTAAAAAACGATGGATTGCTCAATTATCGTTGGGAAGAATCAACATCGGGTCCGCCCAGAAAATACTATTCGCTTACCGAATTAGGAAAAACATTTTTAGCAGAACTTAATGGTACTTGGACCGAGTTATCCAATGCCGTAAACACCATAACTATACAAAACTAAAGCATCATGAACAAAACAGTAAACATTAATATAGGCGGATTATTTTTCCATATAGATGAAGACGCTTACCAAAAACTCGGTCGGTATTTTGAAGCCGTAAAAAAATCAATAGCAGATACATCTGGCAAAGATGAAATCATGAAAGATATCGAAATGCGCGTTGCCGAAATTTTTACCGAAAAACAATTGAGCGACAAACACGTAATAAACATGCGCGATGTAGATGCAGTAGTTGCTGTAATGGGACAACCCGAAGATTATCGTATTGATAATGAAGAAGAAAAAGATTCAAAAAACACTTTTACTTCAACAGAAAACAGTAGCAATAAGAAAAAATTGTATCGCGATACAGAAAACGCTACTATTGCTGGAGTTTGCTCTGGATTAGGACATTATTTTGGTATCGATGCGGTTTGGCTCAAGATATTTTTATTGATTTTTACTTTAGCTGGTGGTAGCGGTATTATTGCGTATATCATACTTTGGATTGCGATTCCAGAAGCCAAAACCACTTCAGAAAAGCTACAAATGTTTGGCGAACCGGTTAATATTTCTAATATCGAAAAAAAAGTTCGTGAAGAAATTAGCACAGTTTCAGATCGAATCAAAAATGTAGATTACGAAAAAGTGGGAAACCAAATCGCCGAAACTTCAAAAAAAGCTGGTAACGGAATAGCCGGATTTTTGGTTGGATTATTTGGAGTTTTCGCCAAAATTATTGGAGCCTTTATGGTAATGATTGGTTCAATTTCACTTTTAGGAATTTTTATTTCCTGTGTGTTTTTACTTATCTCGGCAAGTTTACCCAACAATTTCGTTTACAATCATATAGTAACACCTATTGGGCTCGAAACACCACTTTGGTTACAAGGAATTATCTATTTATTTGCTTTAGGTATTCCGTTTTTATTTTTATTAATATTAGGATTAAAACTGTTAATACCAGGTTTTAAATCTATAGGTAGCGCAGCCAAATACAGTCTTTTAGGTGTTTGGATCATAGCAGTTGGTGTGTTGTCGGCAATGGCAATTCTTGAGGCTACACAAACGGCTTACGAAGGAAAATCATTCGAAAAACAAATCATCAATCTAAATCCAAACGATACATTATTTGTAAAATTCAAAAACAACGACGTGTATTCGAGTGAAATTGGCAGAAGTGGTGGTTTTGAATTAAAGCTTGATGAAACCAACAAAGAAGTGCTTTACTCGGAGAATATTTATTTTAAAGTTTTACCAACCGATGAGCCACAAGCGTATGTAAAAATTGAAAAAGAAGCCAAAGGCAAATCACCAAAAGAAGCCAAAGATAGGGCAGAAGCTATTCGTTATCATTTTGATATTAAAGGAAATAATCTTGTTTTAGATAGTTATTTTTTGGTAAATCCAAATTTACGATTCAGAAGAAATCAACAGGTAAATATCTTTTTATATGTGCCAAAAAAATTATTACTAAAAATGGACAAAAGTGTAGAACAATATGATGCATCTGATGATGAATATTTTAATATGCACTACAGTTCATCGGATTACATTTATAAAGTTGGCGATTCACAAATAAAATGTTTAAACTGTCCGGTCTCTGAAAATTATTATAATGATGTTGTTACAGAAGATATTACCGTTGTTGATGGTGATTCTACATATACCAAAACTGTGAAAGTAAACGGTGAGGTTGTAACCGAAGATATTATTGGAAAAGACAGCGAATTTACCATTAATAAAGACGGCGTGGTAATAAAAACCGGCGACAAAAATAAAGATAAAGAAACCGTAAAATCTATTAAGATTAACGAAAACGGATTGGAAATAAAAACCAAATAATCAGAAATTATGACACGTATTATATTATTTTGTGTAAAAACAGTACTCGTTTTATTTGTAGCATTTTCGTTGCAATCGTGTAATTGGGTAGTTGAAACAAATTTAGAAGGAAACGGAAATACCAGAACAGAAGTTCGGAATATTAATGGAAATTTTACCAAAATCAATGCCAGCAATGCGGTAGAAGTTATTGTAGAACAAGCCAATACAACCAGCATCGAAGTTGAAGCCGACGAAAACATTCTTTCTCATATCAAAACAAAGGTAGAAAACAACACGTTGTATATTTCTTGCGATGGAATTTCAAGTTCCAATAGTTTGTTGGTAAAAGTAAAAATGCCGCATGTAGAATATATCGAATCTACGAACGCTTCGACTATAAAATCTCAAAACACCCTTACTGGTACAAATTTAAAAGTTGTAAGCGATAACGCATCAGAAGTTACAATAGTTGCAGAATACGATGCAATCGATATTGAAGCATCAGGGTCGGCATCGGTTGAAATTTCTGGGAAAACTCTCGATTTGAATGTAAAATCGTCGGGTGCAGCCGAAATCGGAATCTATGATTTGTATGCCAATAATGTAATTGCCGAAGCCGATAGCGCAAGCGAAATTGAAGTAAACCCAAGAGTTTCGCTCGATGCAAAAGCTTCAAGCGCAGCAAGTATTGAATATAAAGGAATAGCCAAATCTATTAAAAAATCGGAATCTTCGGGCGGCGAAGTTTCAAAAAATGATTAAAAATAAACCTACAAAACATCTTTCTAAAAAAAGATGTTTTGTATTTTTGCAAAAAAATTAATTATGAAAAAATTACTTATTGTTGCATTACTCTGCATTTCAGTAGTTTCTTTTGCACAAAAGAAAGAAAAAGTAAAAGGCTCAAAAATTGTAACAATCGAAAAAAAACAAATCGAAGCTTTTGAATCTATCGAAGTTTTAGATAATTTTGATGTAAGCCTTGTAAAAGGAAGTTTATGCGGTGTAGAAATTGAAGCCGATGACAACCTTCACGAAGTAATCGATTTAGCGATGAACGGAACAATGCTACGCATTAGTACAACCAAAACCATTTCTGGTTATAAAAAACTAAGTATTCGTATCACATATACCGATACTTTCAAGGAAATTATTGCACGAAATGATGTGAAAATAGCTACAGTTGGCACTATAGAACTTCCAAAAATTAGTGTTCGTGGTTATGACGATTCAAAGATTTTGCTTAACGGAAAATCAGACGAATTTGTATTGGCATTAGATGACGATGCTGAAATTGAAATGAATATAAAATCGAAAAAGACAACAGTTAGTTTATTAAAAAGTGCCGAAGCAAAAGCGGTTATAGTAGGCGAGGACGCTACTTTCGATTTGTATCAAAAAAGTCAAACCAAAATTGAAGGCGATTGTAATAATGTAATTTTACGACTTGATAACAGCGCTTCATTTGCAGGAAAATCATTTGTTGTAAAACAAGCCGATCTTACAGTTGAGGAAAGTTGTAGCGCCGAAGTAAATGTAAAAGATTTAGTAAAAATAGACGCTTCGGGCAAGACAGAAGTTGTACTTTTTAATGATCCAAAAATTGAAATGATTCGTTTTTCAGACAATGCCGTATTACGAAAAAAATCTTCAAAATAAATTTTATTAATTTGGTAAAACCAAATTTTTCTATTACATTTGCACCCGCAACTACGCAAAACAAACGGGGTGTAGCGTAGCCCGGTTATCGCGCCTGGTTTGGGACCAGGAGGTCGCAGGTTCGAATCCTGCCACCCCGACTTAGGACTTTCAGAAATGAAAGTCTTTTTTGTTTTTGGAAAATAGCGAACACTCATTGCGTCCCGCAGTTGGATGCGGGAAGGGATCAAGTCCAAAACCTGTGGATTGATTAAATTTATGCGTATAAATTAGTTAGTCTGAAAAGGAAGAATTCAATACTTCTAACTCCTCTAAATTTACTTCTAAAAGCTTTTATTTTTGCGTTAA
>Ga0209792_1000424_pt1 | contig 31720 bp, 32 predicted proteins | sample EBPBio142005_DNA_FD_185860 | JGI IMG/M metagenome (GOLD analysis project Ga0209792, IMG submission 185860) | Wastewater treatment Type I Accumulibacter community from EBPR Bioreactor in Madison, WI, USA - Reactor 1_6/14/2005_ DNA (SPAdes)... | ecosystem: Engineered > Bioreactor > EBPR >... | reverse complement strand
CAGCGACAGCAGCGGCGGCAGGCCGCAAGGGAGCGGGTCGCATGGGATGTACCTCCATCAAGCCCGGCCACACCACGCGGCCGGTTAGAGGCACTTTCAAGAAAGCGAGGCTGCTTGCTAAGGGACGTTCTGCGGGAGACGCGAAACGTCCCCGCTACTGCAACGGCGGCATCGGAAGCTGTGCCAGGCGGCGATAGCCGCCGCGCATCAGCGCCTCGCCCCGGCGCACCAGCCGGCGCACGCGGGCGCGCAAGGCGCTGTCGGCGTGCCAGTCGGCAACAACGGCATCGGCGCCGAACAGCCCTTCGGCGATTTCGCGCAAGGACGCGCCCGCTAGGGTCCCGTCGAGCGCCTGCAAGGTGTGCAGTTCCAGCACTGCCGCCGACGTAGGCCTGGAACGGGCTGCCGCCGCAGGCACGGCAACCGTGGCGGCGGCCAAGGCGTCCAGCTCGGCCACAAGCATGCGAAAACGCGCGCAGGGCGTGGCGCAGGCGCGGGTGGCGTAGAGATAGGCCATACCGTCTTCCAAGCCCGGCGCGAGGGCGAGCCGCAGGCAGCAGCCCGGCCAGTGCGACACCAGCACCAAGCGCTTGCCGTCATGGATCAGTTGCTTGCGGCCAGGGACACGCCAGAATTCGAAGGCATGTGCTTCGGGCGGCGGGTCGGCGTCGGGGTAAATTTGCACCACGGCATCGTGATCGGGGAACCAGGCTGGATGCGCGTCGCGCGCATCCAGGGCGGGGTCTTCCAGTAGGCGCAAGCCCCAAGCCTGCGCCGCGTCGGGCCGACGGCGGCGGCGCAGCCAGTCGCGGCGGTAGCCGGGATTGCGGCGCAGGTATTCCCAAGCCAGCGCAGGGCCGTCGAGGTGCAGAACGTAAAGATAGGCCGCTGTCGGATACCAGTGTTCGGCGCTGCGATCAGTCATGGCGAAACCTCCGTGTGCTTGGGGTACGTCGCCACGGATTCCGCTGAGCGGGAGCTATCGAAATGCCATCAGGTCGTCATCAAAAACGTTTAGGCTGTAACTATCGGTGTCAAGACCATTGTGCTCCTGCGTGTTGCGGAAATCGGCTGAATGCGACGGCTGCGCAGTCAGGAAAATGACGAGCAGCGCTGGACACCGTGCCGCACCCTGCGCAAAAGATCAGGACTATTTGCAGCAGGGTCGCACCGCTTCGGTGCAAGAATGCGGATTCAGACCTGCACGGTCTTGACCAAGACTGAAATAGTCACAATGCGCCCCGGCTGGCCCGGCTGTGCTGGCCTTCATCAGTCCGTGATCGCGCCGTTCTCCTGCGCCAATCGGACGTACTCCGACAGCGGCCGGAAATACCGATCCCGCCGCACGGGCAGCTTGCGCGGGCCTACGATGCCGGCCAGGTCGGACAACTTGAACGTCCCGAGCACAGGCATGCCGGTGCCGAGGTCGATCAGGCCGTAGTCCGTGTCGCCATCCGCAGGATCGAGCGACACAAGCAACCAGGTCACATGCGCGTCCGGAGTGAACAGCCGCACCACGGGCAGCGGGTCGGTGCCCTGCCCGGTGGAGCGGGCCTGTCCGTTGGTCAGCAAGCACGTGCGCTCGTCGGCGGTGATGAACGGAGTCATGGCTGCACTCCCACGGATGTGCGGAGCAGTAGAGACGCTTTCACGCCTTCCCACGCAAGCACCAATGCACAACCCCACGTATCCGCAGAGACGTAGAAGCACGAAGGCACATGCACGGAAGTCAGGAAAGACACGGATCAGGCTCTCCGCTTTTGACGAAAGCCGCGGATGCGGATTTCAGTAAAGGCACATAACCAGGTGAGATTGGATGAATGAGTTAAATATAACGTGGTTTTAATTGTGCTGCGAATTGACGCTTCTGTCTATGCAGAAGCGAACCGTCCAGCGCGGCCGACCGGCCGGCTCCACCACCTTTGACGCCGAACTAGCCCAGGCTTTCGGCGCGACGGTGCGTGCGCTGCGCACGGAGCGCGGCATCGCTCAGGAAACGCTGGCCAACTTGGCAGGCATTGAACGTTCGCATATGGGCAAGATTGAGCGTGGCGAGCATGCGCCGACTTTGGCGATCATCTTCAAGATCGCCGGTGCGCTGGAGTGCAGCGCCGCAACGCTGATTGCTGAGACAGAGACTAAGGTGCTCCTTCGTGAGCCAGTGCCAAACGACACCCTACAGAATTTCTAGAAATTACTAGAATATTCTAGAAGTTCTTGGTATGCTTCGACCTATTGCATGCCAATCTGGGCTTGCGCTATCAGAAAGAAGGGGAAGTACGTGGCAACCAAGAAGTCCAATGGCGAACTAGTCGTTAAAGATACGTCAAGTGGGGACTTGACATCTCTGAATAATCAACAGGTGGCTGCTCAACTGCACGCTTTAGCAGAACAAGTTCAGACTGGCGCGATCCGCGGGTATGAATTCAAGCAGACAGCAAACTCCGTGAGTTTCACTGTTGATTCTGCGGATGGAAAGCAGCGCATTATCAAGAAAGAAACTGTGCTTCCTGGCCTGGTTCGACGACAGACCGATCATGTCGCTCAACAGCCGCCTGCGGAGCGGAGAAAGGTCGTCAAAGAGCTGGCGCAAGAGGGATTGCCGCAAGTTGAAATTGCAAAACGCACCTTGCGATCTCAGAAGACAATCTCGAATGATATCCAGAAGCTGAAGGACGATGGAGAGTTGTAAGGGAATTGCAGGGACTCCAACCTTGAATTGGTACCCCGCCCAATGGGCGGGCGCGGTGGGCGTCTGTCAGGCCGCCTTGGGCTTGCTGCGCGACCAGATCAGGTCGTGCGTGCCTTTCTCGCCTTCGATTAGGCGGGCATAGACCGTTGCCGGGAATGAAGGATCGTCAATGGTCACCGACAGGTAATCACGCCCGGCCTCGCTGGTTTTTTTCCACGCCGCGCCGAAGTCGTGGCCGACTGCTTGCAGGCGGAAGTCCGGGGCGCTTTCGTTCTCGCCCTTGTCGTTGGGAACCAGCTTGGCCTTGACGTTGAGGGTCAGGGTGCGGAGCTGGCCGGTGAAGCCGTCTTTCTCTGCGGTGAAGGTGCCGATGTTTGCCATGATGAATTTCCTTTCGGTTGAACAGGGTTCGCGCCCATCGCGTCCTGTTGTGATCCGACCGGCGGGGGACGGGCTGGCTGCACCGCTTGCGGGCGCAACGCAGTAGAGCGCCTGGAAGCGAAAAGAATTTGTCCCGCGAGGAATGCGCGCAGCGCAGGGGAAATTGTTTTCGCTGGAAGGTTGCAGCCATAGAAGCACGGCCACCGCCAGGATTCACAAACAGACAGGACGCTTTGGGCCGACCCGCTCCGAAAGGAACATGGCCGACTCGGCTCCCTGCGTAACGGCTTCACCGGCCCTGCGCCCTGACACGGGCAAGGACAACGCCCAGCGACAAGGCGAGAACGCCCCTTGCCGTAGCTTGCGGCCTGGTGCTTGAGGCGTGGCGTGAAAGCTCCATTGCTGGGCCGGGCGGCGTGTCGGTGAACCGTCCTTCGTGACGTACAGGCGACGAACCGCCAGCGTCGAGGACGGCACGCTTTCGTGCAACCTGCCGCAGCAAGCCGGGGCGTAGCCCCACAAGTCCCGCCCTTTGCGGCGGGGCGCGTTCGGAATGTCGTCGGCGCTGTGCGCCGACGCACTGTGATGGGCTTCGAGGGTTTCCCGCGCACAAGGCCACTTGTGCGCCGCCCCTTCGCCGCCTGCCCGAAGGCGGCGAAGGGGCGTTCTGACTTTGGGCATTGAAACCGGGCGCGGCCACCGCCGCGCCCGGATTTTGCGTCTCCCCCGCGCCCAGGTCGGAACGGCTTGGGCGCGGGGGAGATCGTGGTTATTCCTTCGTTTCGACAATCCACCACGCGGTACGCGGTAAGGCGCGGCCCGTGATGGGGTGAATGTCGGTCAGGTCGGCGCGGGCCGTCCAGCCGCGAGGCGGACGGTAGCCGCGCACGTCGCCATCGCCATGCCAGCGGCGGGCGCGTACCGTGCCGGGGGCATGGATTGCGCCCATGCGTGGGCGGCTCGTGGGGGTGTGGCTCATGGTCGGCATCCTCGACGTGAAGCGTCCCGGTCGGAACCGGGGCGCTCATCGGTACAGGGTCACGCGGCCAATGCCTCGGCCGGTTCATCGGTCACGGTGGCGGTGGCGGTGTCCGTGGTGTCGGCTTCCGCTTCCGTCGCCACGTCCTGCGCGTCCTGCTGTGGGGCTTCCACTGCGAAGATGGCGGGCATCCAGCCGGTGCCATCCGCCAGTCGTTCGGCTTCGCTGGCAATGTCTCCCTTCTTAAACTTCGCCAGCCGGGTGACGTGCGCCGGGGCGAACTGCCCCACGGCTTGCAGAATCGCGGCCTTTGGGATGTGCTGGAAATAGCCCTCATTGGTGGGCTTCCACCATGCCGCCATGTCCAGCCCCACGGCCTGCGCCAGTTCCCCTCCGGGCTGGTGCGGTGTGGCGCGGGGCGTCACCACGTCAACCGTGAGGGCCACGCATACCGCCAGCAGCCGTACCAGTTCATCCTGCGACTTCGCCAGCAGCACGGCGAACAGTTCGGCGCTGTCCTCCGGCAAGTCTTCGCCTTCGACCTGCTGCAACTCGCGCAGCGCCACGGCGGCGGGCGAATCCGGTATGTCCGGGGCGATGCCTTCCAGCCGGTCTTGCACTTTCAGGCTCACGCCCAGCGGCAAGTCGTGGCCGTAACGGCTTTCCTGCAAGACGGCCTGCACCATGCCATGCACCAGCGCGGCCAGCGCCACTTGCGGATGGCGGGCGACGTCGATTTGCAGCGCGGCGGTGCGGTGGGCGCTCAACCGCTGCGCCAGCTTGTCGGACATGGCGGCGGTCTTGGACTGCCCCTCGCTGTCTCCGTCGTCGCCTTCGTCGTCGTTCCCGGCATCCTCGCCGCTGAAACCCTGCCGCAGGCGTTCCAGCGTGCGCAGCGCCTTGGCTTCGGCTTCGCGCAGCAACCCGCGATGAGTCACGGCCAGCCCGCTGCGGTCGATGGTGACGATGGCACCGGCTGCGGCCTTCACGGTCGCCCCGTAGTCCTGCAAGCCATCTTCCAGCGCCTGCAACTGCTCGCCCACGGTTTCGCCTTCCTCTTGCAGCGCGTCGGCCTTTTCCTCGTCCTCAGCATCCAGCGCGTCATCCACAGCGGCGGCCAGTCCGTGCAGCTTGGTCTGTAGCTTCTCGATGCGCTGCGCTTCGCGCTTGGTCGGGGTGCGGCGTTCCCTCGGCGCACGCTGGAAAGCGTGCAGGTCGGCATGGGTCACGGCGGGGGTGGCATCCACCCACGCCCAGCCTTCGGCCTTCACCTTGGCGGCGATGCCTGCCAGCTTGTCTTGTGCCAGCCGCTCCAGCAGCGTGGCATCGGTCAGATACACGCCCGCATCGCCTTCCGCGAACAGGTCGCGGCGAATGCCGCCGCCTGCGGCTTCGTAGGTGTCCAGCCCCACAAAACGCACCAGCGGATGCCGGTATGCGTCAATCTCGCGCTCGGTGAGGCGGTCGCGCAATTGAGAAGGGTTGCGCTGCCAAGTCGGCGCGTCGTAGAACGCGGTTTCTTGCGCGGTGTGATCATCTGTGATGGCAAGCGCCATCAACTGATCGAGCGTCAAGGCCTCGGCACGGTAGTCGGCCAGCAGTCGGGGCGATACGTTCGCCAGCTTCAAGCGGCGCTGCACCACTAGCGGGGACACGCCGAAATCGCCGGCTATATCCTCGATGGGTCGGCCTTCGGCCACCAGCGCAGCGAATGCCTCGAACTGGTCGGCGGGGTGCATGGCTTCGCGCTGCACGTTCTCGGTGAGGCTGGCCGTGCGGGCGGTGCCATCGGCCACCAGCAGGCAAGGCACATCCCATTCCTTGCTGATGCGGCGCTTCTTCGCCAGCAGCTTCAACGCGGCCAGCCTGCGGCCACCGGCCACCACTTCGTAATGCTCACCATCTGCGGCGGCAATGACGATGAGGTTTTGCAGCAGGCCGACACGCTGGATAGATGCGGCCAGTTCGGGAATGGACATGCGCGGGGTCTTGCGCACGTTGCGGCCAGCAGGACGCGACACCAGCCGCGACAGCGGTACCAAAATCAGGTTCTTGGTAGGGTCCGCGGCTTCCAGCGGGATAGCGGCGGTGTTGAGGGCGCGTGCTTGGGTTTGGGTAACAGCGTTCATGGTGATAACTCCTAACGGTTCAGGGATACAGCAGCGAGGGATGCGGCAAGGGCTGCTGCCTGCCCCTGCCGCGTGGGGAATCAGACTTTCAACTGGCGCAGGCCATCGGCCAGCATCCAGAGGGCGCGATTGAGGCGCACATCGGAATCAATGCCCTGCACGGGGCGGGTCTGCTGGCGGCGTCCGTTGGCGCTGCGGCCATGCAATCCGCCTTTGGTCAGGTTTTCTTGGGTGCGGTTGAACACGCTCCACAAGTCCGGGCGGCGGTCGTCGAACCGGCGCGGCATCAGGATTTGGCTTTCCGTGATGGGCGCGGGCTTGTTATCGGTGGGGTCATACTTGAGGGCCAGCGCGGAACGGGCGAACACTTCGGCTTCACCTTCGTCCAGCGTGATAGCGCGCATCAGGTCGCGGGATTCCTTCACGCGCTCGAAGCCGCTCAACACCTCGAAAGCGCCTTCAATGACGGAGCCGGCCACGTCGCCCTTGTGCGGCACGCGCACATCGGCCACGGTGTCGCCGCACACAAGGCCATTGCTGCACACGAACCGGAACATTCCGGCCAGCATCTGATAGCTGCTCGTGCCATCGTGCGAATTCAGCAGCACGATTTCGTTGGCTTCCGCGCCGTTGATCTGGCTGGCGTGGCGCAGGCGCAGCATGTGTTTGGTGTGCTCGCGCTTGCCTTCATCGCGCACTCGGGTCTGCGTCACCATGAAGGGTTGGAACCCTTCTTTGCGAAGCTCGGTCAGCACGGCGGCGGTGGGGATGTAGGCGTACCGTTGCGAACGGCTTTCATGCGGCGCGTCCGCGAAGATGGACGGCGCTACGCGGTGAATCTGGTCATCGGTCAGCGGGTAATCGCTGCGCAGCGAGGGGGAACGGGAAGCGAAACGGGAAGCGAGTTGCATGGTCTTTCTCCTGACGAAAAGGGTTTGCTGTTCAAACCGCACACCGGATTCCTAGATTCGGAGCCCAGCCTTTCGGCTGTTCTGTGCGGTTGGCACGAGGAACCCGGTTGGCCCTGTTGCCACCGTCTTTCCTGAGTTCATCGCCCGCGGCCAAAGGAGCGCGCGGACGGGGGCCGTCAAGGAGGCAAGCGCAGGGTTGGTGCGGCCCGCAGGCGCAGCCGAGGACACGGCCCTGCGCGCCTTGATAGCACACGGACGCGGGCTACAGTCGCGTGCAAGGTGATGAAGTCAGGGGGGACGGCTGGACATGGCAACGGCCGCCGAGATGTGCTGAACCGCACGCAAGCGAAGCGCGCAGGCCCGGATCTGGAAGCCGGGCCGTAGGCGTCAGCCGAGCGGAGCGAGGGAACGATGGAAGCCCGAAGGGGGCGAAACCCCGAAGGGGGTTCGATGCGCAGCACAACAGCGCGACCGGCCATGCTTCTGGGCCGGGGACGCCCATGAATCAACGGATCAGCAGGCTTTTTGGCACACTGTGATCAAAGAGTCGTTCTTTTAACTGCAACGGAACATTGACGTTCTGCAGAGGTGGCAGGAAGACACAAAAGGCCGCCAGCCCCAGGAAAGGCGCAAACTCGCCCCCCCTTAACACTAGGTCGAGCGCGCGTTCAGAATGCGCTATACATCCGAAGACGAATCATTCCAGGGACAGAATCGAAACATGACCACCGTCTATATTGATGAAAGCGGCCACAGCGGGGACATGATCAACAGCGGCAGTGCTTACGACTTCAAGGGCCAACCCTACTTTGCCCTAGCCGGCATTGGCCTTGAGGACGGTCATGACTGGGAAGATCGCATCAATGAGATGCGAAGCCGTCACCGCATTCCTGCTGGCGAACTCAAGTCCAAGTCGCTGACAGCCAAGCCAAGATTCTCGGCCGAAGTCATCCATGGATTGCTCGATCAACGCGCTCCGCTTTTCATCGAGGTAGTCGACAAGCGCTTCTTTATCTGCACCAGCATCACCTCGTTCCAACTCTTGCCAGCATGCCTCGGCTATCACGAGTCGGTGAAGCTCCACTTCATCAAGAACACGGTGGCAGACTTCCTGTACTTCCACGCGTCCGAACGCGTCCTCGATACATTCGTCGCCTCGTGCCTGGCGCCGGGTGACGGAACGCTCCGCGCCTCATTCGCCGTGCTGCGCGACATGGCCACAGATCGGGGCTATACCGGATCGGCCGTGCAAATCGCGGAAGGCATTGCCCACATGGTGCAGGAGGCTGAGGCCGAATACGGCGAGCAACGTGATAACGGTGGCGAGGCTTGGTCGCGGTTTCTTCCGCCCCCCGACCTTAACAAACATGCGAAACAGGTCTGGATGTTGCCGAACCTGACGTCATTCACGAGTATCTACGCCAGGATGAATCGCTATTACAGCAGGCGCTTGGCCGGCATCCGCTTGGTACACGACCAGCAATTGGAGGTGGAGAACATTCTGCGCCAGGGAAAAATGACGGCCGAAAACCTGAGCCACACCGTGGATCTGCCCTACACCCCGCAGTCTGACTACCGGTTCGAGGAGGAAGCCAGCATCGAGTTTGCACAGTCGCATGAGGCCATCGGCGTGCAGTTGGCCGACATCGTCGCGGGCACTGTCATGCGCTACTTTCGCGACACGGACGCCGGCACACCCGTGTCAAGCGAACTACGCGAAGCCATGATGCGGCTCATTGACGAGGGCGATGAACGAAGGGGCTATGGCCTTAATCAAGTCGTAGCCACTGCCAACGTCCGGAATACCGAATAAGTGAATCAGCCGCGATGACCGCCCCCTTGCGGTGAAGCGTCAAGGCAGTGAGGCGTCCAGCGCAGTTTTGAAGGTGGACGCGTTGTCCCGCAGAACGTGATCCAGATTTCCGAATACATTACTAAGCTCCTGCCGGTAAGCGTCCTTTGTAGGTAAATCCGATCCGACGATCACGGCCCTCAGGAATGACGCTGCTACATCGGCGATCCTCGGATCGCTCTGGAGCCTTACGTAACTGCGAATGACGATTTCCAGCAGATGCGCCTTGAATGACGCCGATAGTTTCTCACTCGGAATGATGCATTGCAGCATCGCCCCCATTACCTTGGTGGCTTGCTTGGATATGTAGTGGCGATCGAAATTAACGGCACAACGGGTTGCCTGTGGGATTTCGGAATCATCTATGCGCGCGCACTGCTCAGACCAATCCATAGCGACGCCGACCAGGCGGCCGAGAAGGTAGTGAAATGGCGTTGGCCACTCCAGATAGGCCTCTTCGTCGGGAGCGCCGGGCATCTGCTTGAGGATCTTCTCGGCGAAGTGCCCGAAGTAGTGCAGCCACATATGGTCTTGCAGCCCCTGGTGGATGCCTTCGTGCACCATGATTTCAAAGAGTGTGATGCCTGAATTGATCGGGCAGCGAAAACGCCCGAACTCTTGGTAGGAGCCCAATGGTTCGCTGAGCTTTTCGGCCAAATTCTTGTCTTCGCCCAATCGACGGCGTACGGAATCGCCTATGGCAGACTCCACGTCGTTGTTTACCGCCATCGCTGCATCGGCGAAGAAAAAGCGAAGCAGTCGATTGCTTTCCGGCAGGTAAAGACGGCTTCCGCCATTGAGGTTCTGATTGTTCTTCAGCTCAACGTAGAGGCGGCTTCCCGTGGCGTCCAGCAGCGCGTCGATGTACTGCGCAATAAAGTCAGAACGTATCGCATCGTCCGCTTTCAGAAGCTTGAGGCAGAAATGAGGGTGCGCTTGCGCCAAGTGAATGGTCAACTCAGGTGAGGTGACTAGATTCAATAGGATCTCCCGGGCTTGTGAGCTGGCCTGGTCTCGCTCTGCACATCTGGATTTCAATGCGTTCAGAAAGCGGCGCCAATGCTTGATCCAAGCTGAATGAGGTTTGGGGTGCTCCCCGCGCAAGAGCGCCGCCAGTTCTTCCTTGGAATTACCCCGGTTTTCGATCCAGCGCACCAGCCAAGACTGTTGCCGTGTCATGGAAATGAGTGCGGGTAGTTGGGGTTCGACCAGCAGTACCAGCTCGTCATAGCGCCTGGTGAGGTGCAAGTTTTCGATCAATTCACGAAAAACGTGCACTCGGCCCCGGGCGAGCGTCGGAAAGCGTGTTCGCCAAAAAAAGTACAGTGCCACCGAGAACAGCAGCAGATACACCGCACTGGAACTGTCGAGCCCCCATTTCCAAGGTCCCAAGCTGTAGTACAGCCCAAGTTGCTCAAGGGTCGGGGCGAACGTCAAGTAGTGGACAAGAAGAAGCACCGATCCGCCCACGATCCAATCCACCCAAGTCGTGCAGAAGCGAAGCTGGAGTCGGTTGGTGGGAGAGATGAGCGCCCACACCGCAGCGATGACGCCCAATATGGTGAGTAGGCCGGTGGTGTCAATTTGAGCGGAGGCTGTCATCGGCGCTATTGCATCCTTCCAGTTGTCTAAGGGATCACGCCCAGGTGTAATCGGTGTCCATACCAACGCATGGCGTCAGGACGAAAAAAATCCGATGTTCGTTTCCAAACATCGGAACAAGCAATTTACGTAACCGGCGATCAAAGTTCAGTCCTAACGGACATGAGCTATTTTTGCGCCGCTCTGCCACGCCCGGCTTCGCAGGGCACCGCAGTGTCAGTGAGGATACTTGGGAGAGAGTTCCGAGTAGTTTTTGCCAATCCAATTCTTCACCTTGGAGCGGCCTTGAATGTCGGAGGGCAATTTCTCATGAATCATCCACTCGCAGACTTGGCGAACGCGAACGGAGAGATCGGCTTTGTTCTCCCCAGTGAGGGAGTTCAGCAGGGTGAGTACCTCATAGCCTTCCTTGCGGCTGAAGCGATCCGCGTCTTCCTTCGTCTTCTTCGGATCGTCACCCGGCACAGCCGTCCAGCTGTAATCGTCGTAGTTCAGGTCACTTTTCTTGATTTCAGGCATTCGGAGGTCCTCTCTCATGTGTTGACTTTTGCTTACATGAGGGCTGTTGCACAGACTTCAAGAGTAGGCGCGAAAATCTCAGAAGAGCAAAAAAGTGAAGCGGGCCGTGGTCTGCCCCGATAACACACGGGTTGTATTGCTTTCATTGCCGATGCCCTTGGCGAAACCTGAATTGGGCGCAGCAAAAAGGGCCGAAGCCCCTTGGGCTAGATCAGCCCACGCTCGGCGAACGATTCCGATGCGTTGCCTGCAATGATGATGTGATCGAGCACGCGCACGCCCACAAGCCCTAGCGCCTCTTTGAGCCGCTGGGTCAGCGCTCGGTCGGCCGCGCTCGGCTCAGGGTTCCCGCTCGGATGGTTGTGCGAAACGACGATCGCCGCCGCGTTGAGCCGCAGCGCCTCCTTGACCACCTCGCGCGGATACACCGAAGCACCGTCGATGGTGCCGTGGAACATCTCCCTGTATTCGATCAGACGATGACGCGTATCCATGAAGAGCACTGCAAACACTTCATGGTCGAAGCCAGCCAACTTGTTGCGAAGATACTCCTTCACCGTCGCTGGCGAAGTGAACTCAGCCCCGCGCTGCATTTTCTGGTCGATGATTTGACGGGCAGCTTCCAGAATGTCGTCGGCCGATGCCGGCAGATAGCGCCCATGCGCGTCACGAACCATCAGCGAGGAATCGAACCAGGAAAAGGAAAGTTGCGACATGATAGTGCTCCGGTTGCTCGGGCGGAATTGCCCGGAACCGTGGTGAGCACGGCGCAGCGCAAGCAGTCAGGGGTCTAGGACGGCCACGGGCCGCAAGCGTGCAAGCACGCGCAGCCCTTGACGGCGAGAACGCCGTGATACGGTGAAGGGGACAGCAAGACCGCCTACACCGCGCCCACTGCACCCCCTTGCCTTTAGCAAGCGGAGCGCGCAGGCCCGCCAGGGTCGGAGGCGTCAGGGGGCAAAACCGGATGGCCGCGGTTCGGCACAGGGCACAGGGCGCGGGGCGCAGCCCGCAAACCCGACGGCGGGACTCCGGGGCTTTCAACCTTCTTTGTCAATATGTAAACGACACTGAGGCACAAATGAGGCACAATGTAGCTACAAAATGCTTGAGGCAGAGTTATGGCATCCAGTGACGTTGTTCGCGCCCGGATTGACGGGCATATCAAAGAGGAGGCCACAAACGTGCTGGCCGGGATGGGCTTGTCCGTATCGGATGCCATCCGGATATTGCTGACTCGAATTGCGGCTGATAAGGCGCTCCCATTCGATGTGAACCGGGGGCAGCAGCAGACGAATACCAAGAAGCCATGAGGCATCGCCTGAAAATAACTAAAAACACTAAATCACAGGCTTGAACCCATGGATCGCTTACAGCAGCTCAATTACGAAAAAGATTTCCGCATCGCCTTCTTGGAATCCAAAGGGGACGGTTTTCAGCGTCTGTTCGAGAAGCTGATGTCGAAAGCCCATCCCAATGATTTCATGGCATGCCGCCCGTGGGGCAATGTTGGCGATCGGAAGAATGATGGGTACCTGCCCTCGGCGCGTATCCTCTACCAGAGTTACGCTCCCAATGAATTGACCGCCGCCGAAGCCATCAAGAAGATCAATGAGGATTTCGACGGCGCCAAAGAGCATTGGGAGAAATATTTCGACGAGTGGACCTTTGTCCACAATGCGCAGGATGGCCGTTTGGGCCCTCACATCATCGAAGCGCTGGCGAAACTCGGGCAAGACCACCCAAGTATCAAAATCGGCCACTGCGGTTATGAGGAGATGCTGGCGAAGTTTCGCCAGTTGAGCTTACAAGATCTCGAATCCTGGTTCGGCCCGTCGCTGACGATGGAAGCGAATGTCAATTTGGGATTTGGAGACCTGGTGGCCGTCCTCACGCACATCAGCATCACGCCTGTGCCCACGGCCAGCGAAGTAAAAGATGTATCGCGCGGCAAGATCGAAGCAAACCTGCTGTCGCAGGCTGTCGCCGACTTTCTGAAGATCGGTATGCAGAAGTCAACGCTCGTGGCGCAGTTCTTCAATAACTGGAAGAACCCGACCTACGGCGAACAGATCGCGCAGGCGTTCAAAAGTGAATACGTGATGCTGCGAGACCAGGTTCCCGCACTGCACCCCGATGAGATATTCGGCCGGCTCGAAACGTGGGCCGGGGGCACAGCCAACACCACGCCGACACATAAGGCGGCAGTGCTGGCCGTCATGGCATATCTGTTTGACAAATGCGAGATTTTTGAAGACGCTCAAGCGGTGGGGGCTGCATGATTCTGCCCTCTAAGCATCTGCAACAGGATCGAGCACTGTTGACCGTCGGCGCCCACGTTTTGACCTACCTTGTGCGGCCAAAGACCGTCTCTGCGTTGTGGGAGGAACTGAACAAGCATGAACCAGGTGTAGCCACGATGCCTCGCAAAATTACCTATGACTGGTTCTTGCTCGCGCTCGACCTTCTGTACGCCATGGGGACCATCGAACTCGAAAGCGGCCTCGTGGCTCGGAGGGCGCCTTGATTCATCATATTTTCAGCACGCTACCCAGCTTCAAGAGCCTCGAAGACCTGAAGCCAGGTCTGAATGTTTTGCTTGCTCAGAAAACCGAGGGGGCAAGCAGCAAGCAGACGCGCAATCGGGCGGGAAAAACCAGCTTCGTAGAGCTGGTGCATTTCCTGCTCGGCGCCGACGCTGGTCCTGAATCGATCTTCCGCACCCAGGAACTGGTTGAGCACTCCTTCGGCATGGACTTCGATCTGAAGTCGGAGCGCACCGTCGTTGAGCGCAGCGGTGGCACCAAAGCAAAAATCTTTGTGACTGCCCCGCTTACTGCGAAGGTCAAGTTTTCGGCTACTGAGTGGTGCGCATTCCTCGGCGAGCAGATGTTTGGTTTGAACAGCCTGGAAGCTGCCGGCAGCAAGCCGCCGTCGTTCCGGTCGCTGTTCGCCTACTTCGTGCGGCGACAAGCGAGTGGAGCCTTCATGACGCCGGAAAAGCAGGCCACGATGCAGGGCACTGGCGACATGCAAATGGCGCTCATGTTTCTGCTTGGATTGGACTGGCAGATTGCGCGCGATTGGCAAGCAGTTCGAGATCGAGAGAAGACGCTGGAAGAGTTGAAGAAGGCGGCTGGGAATGGTGCGTTCGGATCAATCATCGGCAAGGCGGCCGACTTGCGCACTGAGCTGACGCTGCGCGAGGCACGTCTCAAGAAGCTTCATGCAGAAGTAGAGACGTTCCACGTTCTGCCTGAATACCGTGAGCTGGAAGTTGAAAGCGCCGCACTGACCCGTCAGCTCAATGAATTGGCCAACGCCAACACCATCGACTTTTCAGCGATCCGGGATCTGGAAAGCGCACTCGCGTCCGAGGTTCCTCCTGATCTTGAAGACCTGCAGGCCGTCTATCAAGAAGCGGGCGTTGTGCTTCCCGGTCTGGTGAAGCGCCGCTATGAAGACGTGAAGAGTTTTCATGAATCAGTGGTCCGCAATCGCAAGGACTACCTCTCCAGTGAACTCGAAGCTGCAAAGTTGCGTATCGAACTGCGCGATGGAAAAAAGGCGCAGCTCGACCAACGGCGTGGCGAAGTGCTGGGCATTCTGAAGAGCCATGGTGCGCTGGAACAGTTCCTCAAGCTGCAAGGAGAGCTGGGCCGGCTGGAGTCCGAAGTGGAGTCGCTGCGGCAACGCTTCGAGGCAGCCGAACAGCTTGAAGGTACTAAGAACGAACTGGAGATTGAGCGCAATCGTCTCACCATCCGCCTGCGGCGCGATTTCGCCGAGCAGAAAGATCGACTTGCGGAAGCCATCGTTGCTTTTGAGGAGACCTCACAGCGCCTGTACGAATCGGCCGGCAGCATGACGGTGGACGAAACTTCCAATGGACCAATGTTCAAGTTTCCGATGCAGGGTCAACGCAGCAAGGGCATCAAGAATATGCAGATTTTCTGCTTTGACATGATGCTGATGCGACTGTGCGCCAAGCGGCAAATGGGGCCTGGATTCTTGATTCATGACAGCCATCTGTTTGACGGCGTCGATGGCCGTCAAGTCATCAGCGCGTTGCGTCTGGGGTCGGAGATCGCGCAGGAGCTAGGCTTCCAGTACATCGTGACGATGAATGAGGACGATGCCTTCAAAGAGACCATTGATGGTTTCGACCTTAACGACTATGTACTGCCCAAGCGCCTGACCGACGCCACTGAAGACGGAGGCTTGTTCGGAATTCGATTTGGATGACCTAGGGATCAAGGTGGACTAGATCTAGAGGCCGGCGGCAATCCGCTAGCTGCACGAGATTTTTCTTTTAGGAGGGCTAAATGGACAAGAAGACCAAGGGGTCGTGGTTAATTCATCACACCAATAAACTCCAGGGAATAACGAATCAAGCCGGCTACGACAAGACCTTTCTAGCGGGTAAGGCTGGCATTTTGCTCTCTGCAATATCGTCAAACAACCACGCAACACTCAACAATGATCGTCTGAACGTTTTAGCGCAAGCGGCAAACATCAATACGACTTTTGAGCTTCCAAAACTCATCGAAGTTCTGAAGCAGCAGCAACTAGTTGACACCGCAAACGGTGGCGTTGCTGTTCTTGGCGTCACAACTGCGAAGACCCTCCAACATACATCAGATATATTCGACGCTCTCATGCCAGGCGCATCTGAGGTCGCTTCGATTGCTCTTGCGGAAAAAGCATCGGTAGAGCCTGTGCTGTCAGGCCATGTCTCCACGGAATTGGCTGACTTTTATAAGCTAGCAAAGCCCGATATTCAGCGGCTGATGTCTGATGCTGAACAAATTGGATTCGTGGATGCCGAGGATCTCGGTGCCGGACAAACATTGTTATTTAACGGGAATCTCTTCCGTCGTGAAACGACCCGGAAAATAAAAGCTGTTCTTGACTCTCTTTCATCGGCCGAGCAGGCAAAACTCAATGAGCTTACTGATACATTGAAAAAGCGTGCTTGCGTCAGCACGGACTACGCGACACAACTTCTCGGGGAGCCACTTTTTAGGAAGGTCGCGGCAATTGGGTTGTTTGATATCAGCGTCGTCAGTAATACAACCGAGGATGCCGGATTTCTGACGCTGCCATCTGCCTTCTCGAAGTACAGCAATTCGATGGTCGATGACGCATTTGATCTGGCTAAAGCGTTTGTCAGTTCCGTGACCTATGGGATGACCAAGAGCAATTATGCCAGGGGACAGATTCAGATGGTTGACGCGCTACTGAGCGCCCTGGTTCGGGGTGAAAGCGTGGGACCGGTGAATGCCATTGCGCAAGACTATAAAGTATTGGAATTGAAAGGCGTTGTCGAAGTTAAGCATGGTACAAAAAAGGGTCGCAGCGGCCCAATGCTGAAGCTGTTAAAAACGGAAGTTGGTGAACTTGCTCTGCAAGCCATCAGGCAAGGCGATGTCAGCGAGCATTCTCTCAACTCACTTCCGACTGCGGCAGTCACTATATTCAACGGCCCTGAACACAATCGTGAGAAAGTTCGGCGAGCACAAATCAAAGCAAGCCCCAAGGCTACCAACGACATGCTCTCTATCCTTCGCACAGGAGGGGGCATATGACCAAGGGACAGCAAGTTTTGCTCAAAGGCCCCCGGATGGAGGAGTTGTTGCGAAGCTATTTCCTCAAAGCCGGCTACTACGTAGTTAGAGGGGTTCCGTTTGTCTATGAAGGTTTTGACGTCACCGATATTGATCTGTGGCTCTATAGTCGTACGTCATCTGTGTCACGTGAAATCACTCTAGTGGATGCCAAAAACAAGAAGACACCACAAGCTATAGAGCGGATATTCTGGGTTCATGGGCTTCGCATTGCGACCAAAGCTACTAATGCGGTTGTCGCGACCACGGAGAAGCGTCAGGAAGTAAAGGATTTTGGTCGAGAGTTGGGAATCCTTGTCCTCGACGGCACCTTTCTGAGCAAGCTAGACAAGGCGGATGTGCCCAATGCGTTAAGGCTCTCTGACGAAGAATTCTTCTCAAGGATTGATGAATACTCTCTGAGTAAGCTCGATGGCGATTGGCGCGGTCGCATGGCTCACTCCAAGAGCTTGCTGGCAAAGTCACTTTCGTTTGACAGTTGCAATGAATGGCTCATGCAAGGTAAGTTTTTTGTGGAGCAATCGATAACAAAGAAAAATCAGCGTGAGGTTGCTTTGCGCTGCCTGTACATGGTTTGTTCGTTCATTGCGGTCGCAGTGGACTTTTGCATGAAAGAGATTTCGTTTCATGAGCAATCGGAGCGCAGTGCACTCATCAAGGACGGATTCACTTATGGCTCGAAAGGTAGTGCGGGTCTCAAGAAGATATTGACTGTCTCGATGGGGCTTATCGAGCAGCATGCCAATGATGGAGCTGCCACTGCCAGGCAAGTTCGGTCCAGCATTGAACGCCAATTGGCGGATCTCAACACTGCCGTCCTCGGCGAGTTTTTTGCAAAGCATGACGTCTCCAGAACGCTCTTCGCTGTGGCGAAAGAGTTCGAGCAACTAGCAATGAGCAGGGATTTTTCCTCCGACGTGACGGCGACGCCCGAGCTTCGTAGCATGCTCTATTGCCTCCTCGACTACTGGGAGGTTGATCGAGTTATGTTTTCAAGCGTTTTAAAGGACAGTTAGGACAGCCTCGATGACAGTTGGTCGCCAACTGCGAGGGAGAAAAATCATTTAAAAATTGGTCTTGACTTTTAGAGTCGGCAAGGGAGGCTTGATGTATTTGGGCGGCATAACAATTTCTCGCTTTCGGTCTTGCGACAATGTGAGCGTCAGCCTCCGTCCTGATCTGACGGTCTTGGTCGGTGAGAACAATGGTGGAAAATCAAACGTCGTAGATGCGATTCGGTTGCTCACCTTGCCGTTGAGCGGACGCCGGGAGCGGTATCCGGAGGATGAAGATGTACGACGCCACGCGACAGTCCCGAACTTTCAGATCGAGGGTGCTTTCCGAGAACTCAGCGATACGCTGAAAGGACTGCTGATCTCGGCGGTCCCTGATCCCACCAAGGACGAAGCCATCTTCGGCTATCGGTATGAGGCAAGGTCCGAGCGCGCGCCGCGTGGCAAGACCACTATTTGGGCCGGGCGCTTCGACGCCAACGAACCAGAGGCTGGTTCCTCTGAACTGATCCGGCATGTCTATCTGCCTCCTTTACGCGATGCGCATCAAGCGCTTGGCACAGGTAGCGGTACACGGGTCATGGCGCTACTGCGCAACTTCCTGCCAAAGGATCAAGAACAAGATTTCCTCGCTGGCGTCAGGCGCGCGGATGATCGGCCTGAGATTCTGACAACGATGAACACGGAGATTGGTACCGCCTTAGGTTTGCTGACTAATGGGGTCCGCCCGCAAACAGCAGCCCTGGACTTTGGCGCCGAATCCTTACTTGATGTCGCCCGTGATTTGAGGTTTCGTCTGGGCGATTCCGGTCTAGTGCCCGAAGACATCCGGGCGTCAGGTCTGGGCTACTCCAATCTGCTCTACATGGCAACGGTGGTCGTCGAGTTGGCCAAAGCCAAGGAAGCCGACCTTACAATTTTTCTCGTTGAAGAACCCGAAGCACATCTGCACCCACAGTTGCAGGTGCTGGTGCTCGAATTCCTGTTGGATCAAGCACGCCAATCGGCTAGTCGCGCCATCGAGCCTGGCAAGCCGGAAGGCCGCATCCAAATCGTTGTGACGACCCATTCGCCGAACCTAACAGCTTGGGTCTCTCCGATGCATCTAGTGGTCATGCGTTCGCGTCGTCGCGACCAAAACGGGGTAGCGGTCTCAGAGTCGGTCAGTGTGCCCATCGCTGAAATCGGGCTCAAGCCAAAGACACTGGATAAGATCAGCCGCTATCTGGATGTGACGCGCTCCGCGCTGCTTTTCGGCAACAGGGCCATCCTAGTGGAAGGAATCGCGGAAGCGCTACTGTTGCCCGTGTTGGCGCAGAAGCTTGTTCTCGTCGGTGATGCTGATGGATGGCTTCGGTTCAAGGGTGCGGTTATCGTGCCGATCGAAGGCGTGGACTTCCGCCCCTACGTAGAGGTGCTGCTACGTCCACATGGGGATGCACGCATCGCCGACCGACTGATTGTGATAACCGATGCGGACCCAACGGTGTTGGGAAACAGGAAGGTTGATCTGGAAAACCTCGCTGCAACGCATGGTGCACCGCAGGCACTGACTGTGCTAACCAATCAACACACGTTGGAGCACGAGGTTTTCAGCGCTGGAAATGAAGCCTTTCTCAAGGGCGCGTTTCTGCGTCTGCATCGCAACTCACGGCGTGACTGGGAAGATCGGATCGAGAGAGTTCCAGTGCAGGACCGTCCCAATGCCTTTCTTAGACTGATAGAGACGAAGAAGACCCGCAAGGGGGACTTGGCCCAGGCCATGGCTTCACGCATTGCTGCGGGCGAGCCGTTTGTTGTCCCGCCCTATCTCGCGGATGCGATTCGTGGCGCTGCACAAGCATGACCGGCATTCAGGGTCTAACAGCAGAGCAGGAAGCATTCGCCGCACACGTTGGCGGTGCCTTCGTTCATGCTTGCCCCGGAGCCGGAGAGACCCGCACGATCATTGCGCGCCTAGCAAGGATCGTCGCTACGTTGCCACCACGCCGTGGTGTGGCTGTACTCTCGTTCACAAACACTGCCGTCGATGAGTTTCGCGAACGCTGCCAGGCCGCAGGGCTCGACACTCTCTTGAAGCATCCTAGTTTCATGGGGACGCTTGATGCCTTCGTGAGGCGTTTCGTGGTGCTGCCAAGTTGCGCAGCAACAAGCACGACGCGACCAATCATCCTCGATAGTTGGGATACTCTCGGTATCGAGATCCGGTTATCTGGACAGTTCGCCTTTCGAGGTGATCCCGTAAGTCTGGATCTATTCGACCCGGAAACCAATGTCATTGATCCAGCAAAGATCGGGCACGCCGGATTGCAAAATCACGTACGCCAACATCAAGCTCGATATCAACAGGCTGCGACAATCCGGCGACGCGGCTTGTTGCAGGCAGGCTATCTGAGTGCTGGCGATGCCCGCGTTCAAACGCTGCGGTTGATTCGCGATCCAGTGCATGGCGGACCGCTAGTCCGCGCACTTGCGGCACGCTTCCACGAAGTTATGGTGGACGAAGGCCAGGATTGCAATCCGCTCGATCTACACATCCTCTCGTGGCTAAGAGCAAACGGCGTGCATGTCACCTTCGTATGTGACCCTGACCAAGCGATCTACGAATTCCGCAACGGCAATCCTGCAGGTATTCAGGAATTCAAGGAAACCTACCCCGTTGAGTCGCATCGGAGGTTAACAGGCAATTTTCGTAGCAGCCCTGCGGTCTGTCAGTTAGCCGCCACGCTTAGGGACGCTGGCCAGGTGGACCAGTCCGTTGGTGACACCGCGAATGTTGAGCACCCAATTTTGCTTCTGACATACGGTGGTCGAGGCCCTACGGCGACGATCGGTCAGGCTTTCCTTGATCGGGTTGCTGAACTTGGCTTGGATTCAACGGACGCGATTATCCTGGCGCATTCTGGCAAGGTCGCGCAGCGGGCCGCTGGCACGGCTCCTAACGATTCGAACGGTAGCTCGCGGATCGAGTCGCTTGCTCGCAAAGTGGCGGAGTTCTGGTCACCAACCGCGACAGCGAGATCGAGGGAAGCTGTTGTTCAAGTCGTGGAGACTGTTCTACTAGACCTTATGGGGCTACGCCAACCAAACGAGCATTTGTTGAGAGCCGCCGAACGCCTCGGTCTGGATCGCCGAGCGCATCGAAGATGTGTACTGAGTTTCCTAATGAGCCTTCCCAAAGAGTGCGGAAATACCGACGCCGATCGGCTCAACTGGATTGCCCGTGTGCATGCGGAGACGGAACGACTGAACCTTTCCCTACCGGCTGGTGTGACCGTGCGTAATTTTTTTCGGCGACCAACCAATGCGCAATGGTCAAACCATCTTCAATTGCCGATCGATCTTGGCATTGCATGTGCCAAGATTCACGAGGCAAAAGGCCGTGAGTACGGTGCAGTGTGTGTCGTGATTCCACCCAATCGTGCACCTGAAAACCGGAGTGAGGCTCTGTTCGGGTCGTGGGAAGCACGCGCCGACGCAGAGTGCAAGCGCGTGCTATACGTGGGTTTGACGCGTGCTCAGCATCTGGGGGTGCTTGCAGTGCCGCTCGCCTTTGCTAATCGTTGCGTTGCGGTGCTGACCGCAGGTCAAGTGCCCCACACAAGAAGAGACTTATAAAGCTAGGCAAAGTGCCATATCGATCACCATAGGGGCCATCCCTGCACCGATCAGCGCGAGTGTTTCATGCAGTTTAGCCTGATCGACTTGGGCTCTGAATCATCGCTTAGCTATGTCGTCACGCTTTTCAATTTGCAGCCGGGCACGTGCGGTCGCTTGCTGTAGCCGCTCTGACAGCATTTCGCGCGGAGGCAAGCTCGTCAGGTATTCGGCAACGTGGATACCCGACTTATCCAGTTCCAGTAGCTCGATCTGTTCGCGCTTTTTACCAGTGCACAGGATGATCCCCAACGGTGATGCTTCCTCCGGCTCGCGTTCGTGCTTGTCGAGCCAGCGAAGGTAAAGCTCCATCTGCCCTTTGTAGGCCGCTTTGAAGTCACCGACCTTCAACTCCACCGCCACCAAGCGCCGCAGCTTGCGGTTGTAAAACAGCAGATCAAGGTGGAAATCGTCATCGTCAATTTGGATTCGCTTCTGTCGGGCCACGAAGCTGAACCCCGCGCCCAGCTCCAGTAGGAAGGCTTCCATTTCACGGATGATCGCCGCCTCCAAGTCGCCTTCCTGCCAAGTGTCCCGTAGCCCCAGGAAGTCGAGGATGTACGGATCGCGCATGACGAGGGCGGGCGACATACGTTGCGCATCGCGCATCGTCGCCAGTTCCTGCGCGATCGTCTCGCCCGGCTTTTGGGACAGCGCCGTGCGCTCGTACAGCATCGAGTCGATGCGCTCGCGCAGTGTCCGCACGCTCCAGCGTTCCGCGCTCGCCATCTGCGCGTAGTAGTCCCGCTGGAGCGGGTCTTTCAGCGGAATCAGGGCGATGAGGTGTGTCCAGCTCAATTGTCGTATCAGTGATACGACAATCTGCTCATTCGGGAAGGTGGTGGCGAACTGCACCATGCGGCGCAAGTTCTTCACCGAAAAGCTGCTGCCATATTCGTGTACCAGTTGCGCTGCCACAGTGGACACCACCTCTTCGCCATAGTCAGCCCGTCGCCCCTCCAAGACCTGCGTGTAGATACGCTGGCCTATACGCCAGTAAAGCATCGTCAGTTCGCTATTCACCGCTGAGGCGGCGCGCTGCCGGGCCGCCTCGATCAGCACTCGAATGTCGCCCAACAGCGCCGCCGGCGCTGCGGGCGAAGGTGCGGATACCTTGCGCCTGGTCATGCTGTCGCCTCCGCTGGAGGTTGCTTGGCGCTGGTGATCGTCTTGCGCCGGTTCGCCACCAGTTCGGCTGCCTCGCGAACCGGATTGTCCTCGGTATGGACATAGCGCATGAACATCACGACGGTTTTGTGCGCCGTCAGCGCCATGCCGACTTTGACCGGGATACCTGAATTTGCAATGTCGGTCGCAGAGCGATGGCGGATGCCATGCGTCCCTACGTGCGTCGCACCCGCTGCCTTGAGAGCGCGGCACCAGCCGCCGTAATACTCGCCCGTGGTCAGGTGCTGCCCCGGATGTCGTGGCGACGGCAGCACATAGGGATTTCCGTCCTGCCTCGATGCCGTCGAAAGCAGCCGGTAGGCTTCCTCACTCATGGGCTTGGACATGCCGCCGGTCTTACTGTCGGGCCAGACGACGCGCCGATTCTCCAGATCGACCCATTGCCATTCGAGCGTGACGATCTCGGAGCGGCGGGCGGCGAACTCGAATTGCAGGCGAATCGCCAGAGGGATGACGTATTTCTCAAGCCCGTCTGCCTCGATCTTGTCGAGCTGCCGGAACAGCTTGCCCATGTCGTCGTCGCTGATGAGATGGGTGGATTTGCCGGCAGGGAACATCGGGACATGGCGGCAAGGATTAGTGCCGTCTGGCCGATAGCCCCATACCTCCGCCATGTTGAACATCTTGCGCAGGATGCTGAACGCCTTGTTCGCCTCCGTCTGCTTGTAAGAAAGCTTCTCCATCAACCCGGCGACGTCCGGCCGCTTTACGTCGTGAACCTTCTTGCGGCCCAGCAGCGGGATGATGCAGCGGTCGATGACGCCTTGGTAGCCGACTCTGGTGCTGGGCTTGTTGCGCTTCTTGGAGTAGTCCTCCATGAACTTCTTGCACAACTCCTCAACGGTGGGCGCCTGGCGCGCCTCAGCCTTGTCCGCGCCCGGATCGCCGCCCCGACGCACCTGGGCAAGCCATTCCTGCGCCAGCGAACGGGCCTGTTCGACGGTCAGTTCGCCAAACAGGCCCAAGGCCGGCTTGCGCCGCTCGCCGGCGTTCGTCCGATACTGGAGCATGAACACTTTGCGACCAGCCGGCGTAATCTTGCAGAGGAAGCCGGGAACGAGGGTGTCGCGCAGCTCGATCGCTTGCGCTTGGGGTTGTGCCGCATCGACTGCGGACTTGGTGAGCTTGATCTTAGCCATGATGACTCCTCGGAAAGACCCGATTCCCAGGAGCCTTGTAGGAGCCAGTGGAAGGGAAGCCGGGTCAAGTTTCAGAAAGCACCGGCATATGTTGAACTCGCCTAAGCCCTTGATAAACCTGTTGTATCTGGCTGTGGCGTAGTCCAGCGAAATGCGGTGCTAGAGTCATCCTGAAATAAAAAAGCCGGAAGTTGCATCACAACTTCCGGCTTTCTGGAATAGCTGGTGGGCCCTGAAGGATTCGAACCTTCGACCAACGGATTAAGAGTCCGAAATTGTGCATTTTCCTGGATTTTCGTGGACTGTCACCAGAGCTGCAACACGTTGATTTATATGAATTCATAGTCCAATTAAGTCCGTATGCGTACAATCCCATTCACGCCAAAACTGTCACCAGACTGTCACCAGCAAACAAACGGACTCACTTCGGATTGCTGGTGACAGTCGCTACTACGGACTGAAAAATGAGCTCCAAAACCACCGGCCAAAGCATCAACGACCTGGAGCCTGGGCAGTTTCTGAAAGTCGGCAAAGTGGCCCCTGTCGGGTCATTGGAAGCGCGCAAGCTGGCCAATGGCGTGACCACGTTCTATTGGCGCTTCACCATCAAGAACAAGACGCACCGGGAGCCCATAGGCATCTACGATTCCGGCGCACCACCGAAGAGCGTCAAGCCCACCACCAAGGGCTACAGCATCCAAGCGGCGATGCGCGCGGCTGAGGCACTTTCTGAGCAGCACCATGCACGCCGGGACGATGGCGGCATTCTGGCCATCAAGGCCGAGGCGCAGCAGGCCAAAACGGTAGCAGCGCAAGCCCAGGCCGAGGCGCAGCAGTTCACCCTGGAACACCTGCTGGGCGACTATGCCGACCACCTGGAGCTGCAAGGCCGTCGATCCCATGCCGACGTGCGCAGCATCATCAAGTTGCACGTCATAGGGCCATGGCCCCAGGTGGCCGCCATGCCCGCCAATCAAGTCACTGGCGAGCAGATAGCGGACATGATGCGGCGCGTTGTCGAGCTGGGCAAAGACCGCACGGCAAACAAGCTGCGCAGCTATGTCCGAGCCGCCTATCAGACCGCCAAGGCCGCGCGCTCCAAGGCGTCTATTCCTCTACGGTTCAAGGGCTACCGCGTCACCCATAACCCGGCGGCGGACACCGAGCCCGATGAATCGGCCAATCGTGCCGACAAGAAGCCCCTGAGCCTGGAGGAACTGCGCGCCTACTGGCTGGCCATCAAGACCATGGCAGGGTTCAAGGGGGCTGTACTGCGTCTGCACCTGCTGACTGGTGGCCAGCGTATCGAGCAGTTGGTCAACCTGCGCACCGCTGATATTGACGCTGGCGCTATCACCCTCTACGACGGCAAGGGCAGGCCGGGCAAGCCACCCAGGCCGCACACCATCCCCCTGATCCCCGAAGCTGCCCTGGCGCTGCTGGCGTGCCAGCCCGAGGGCATCTATGCACTGAGCACCGATGGCGGCAACACCCACCTTGCAGCCACCACCCTGAGCCATTGGGCGGTAGAGGCAGCAGCAGGCATTGACGGGTTCCAGACCAAGCGCATTCGCTCAGGTGTTGAAAACCTGCTGGCCAGTGGCCGCGTGAGCTCAGACATTCGAGGCCGGTTGCAGTCACACGGCATCGCCGGGGTGCAGGCGCGGCACTACGACGGGCACGACTACATGCAGGAAAAGCGCGATGCCCTGGCGCTGCTGCTGCGCTTGCTGCAAGAGCAAAGCGCCAATGTGGTGCATATCAAGACGGCATGAATTTTTGAAAATGCCCCAAGGGGTACGCTACAAAACCTACAAAAACCCCTGGCGATGATCCCAGGCCATCGCAATGCAGTATCTTTTGGAATACCATCATGGATGTTCGCATCTACACCGATAGTCAAGGCCATGCACCGTTTGAGAGCTGGCTGGATGCGCTGCCCGACCGAATGGCGAGGGCCAAAATCCGCGCCCGCCTGGCACGGGTAGAGGCCGGGAACATGGGCGATTGCAAGCCATTGCGCGATGGCGTGCAAGAGCTGCGCATAGACCATGGGCCGGGCTATCGCGTGTATCTGAGCAGGCAAGGTGCCGTGCTGGTGCTGCTGCTGTGCGGTAGCGACAAGGGCAGTCAAAGCCGCGAAATTGCGCGCGCCATTGACTATCTGAGCGATTGGAAAGAAAGAGGCAGGCCATGAATGCACCACGCGACAAGAGCTTTTCCGCATCCCTGGAGGCCACACTGACCGACCCGGCTGAGGCAGCCGTCTACATCGATGCAGCCATGGAGCTGGATGATCCAGCCGCCCTGCTGGTGGCGCTGCGCCACGTCGCCAAGGCCCACGGCATGGCTGAGGTAGCGCGGCGCGCGGACGTGGGCGACAAAACGCTGTTCAAAGCCCTGAGCGACAAGGGCAACCCCACATTGGAGACGGTCAACAAGGTGTTGCACGCCGTGGGGCTGCGCCTGAGTGTTGCGCCAGTGTGAGGCCAGCATGGGCAAGATGCAATTGCACGTCGGCACCCCGGCTGATATGGGCGGGCGCTTTGCTGGCGCGTGGAATCGTGCTGCGGCTGGCGAGCAGGTCAACGAAACCCACGTCACGTTCTTGGACGTGCAAACCATGCTGGATACCCTGACACCTAAGCGCCTGGAGCTCTTGCGCCATGTTCACCGGCAGGCCGTGGGCAATGTGCGCGAGCTCGCCCAGGCGCTGGGGCGTGACTACAAGAACGTGCATGGCGACGTGGCGATTCTTGAGGCCGCCGGGCTGCTGGTGCGCGATGGCGGCAAGCTGACCGCGCCATGGGAGCAGGTGCAGGCTACGGTATCGCTGGCCTGATCCTCTTCCCCAACCAGAACGACGCCTGCCTAGATGGCGGGTTTTTTTGTGCGCATCAACTTCCTCAGTTTCATGGAAGTTCTAGACATCTTCGACAACGAGGATAGCGAGTGCTTCGACCAGAACACCGTCGGAAACGTGTACGACTACCAAGGCGACACCAGCAAGCACCGCATCGACAACATGCAAAACCGCGAAGAAGAATAGGCGCGAAAAAAGATAGCGCTATAGCGGCACGCAGTATTGGTGAACTGGGCTTTTGTGGCTGCTTTTGACGTGCGCACACCGACTATTTTTGGAGGGGTGTAACTGATTCACTACGGAGCAGTGGGACATGGCGGGCAAGCACTAGATATGGAGTAGCTGCCCAGCGACAAGACACTATATGCGGTGGTGCAGGCCGCTGGGCGCTATGATGGCGCCGCCTGCACTTATGTGGATTCATACAGGGTGTGGGTGCTCAAAAACAAGAAAGCCCACCGGGGGTAGGATCCCAGCGGGCTTTCAGGGGCCATCGGCCATGAACAGTTTGGACGCCGTTCAAGGCCGCAATGTACATCATCGATATCTTCGCTGGAACCGGGGGGACTTTGATGGATGTTGCTGCCCCGGCTTTTGAGCGTGTTTAACCATCGTCCCCAGCAGGGGAGAAAGCGACACGCTATGACCCAATTGGTCAACCAACTCAAGGCCGCCCAGGCCGTCACCACCGAGCGCCGTTTGCTGCGCCTGCAAGCTGTCCGTGAGGCCACCGGCCTGGGGCGTAGCAGCCTCTACAGCCTCATGAAGCGCGGTGAATTCCCGAGCCCCATCAAGCTGACCGAGCGCACTGTCGCATGGGATAGCGCGGCTGTGGCCGCCTGGATTCACGAGCGCGTCCACGCTGCTGTTTGATCGGAGGCCACCATGCCCAACCGCATCAACGCCCACCGGGCAGGCGCAGCCCTGCCCGCTCAAAACCCTCTACACCTGCTGCACCTGGCGCAAGCCGCCATCGCCTACGCCCAGGCCGTTGTCGATACCGGCCACTGCAAGGACGTGTTGAAAGCCGGGTACCTGGCCTGGCGCACCGAGTCCGAGAACTACGACGAATACATCAAGCGCGGCAGTGTCGAGTGGGCCGCCATGATGGCGGCGACAGCCGATGAATACCGGCACCTGCGCAACGCCAAGAGCCGCGAATACCGGGCTCAGAAAAAACTGCTGGCGCTGGCGCAGCAATGGGAGGGCGCACGATGATCCCAAAGAAAACGCCCGGCACCACCGAGGCAGTACCGAGCGCTATTCCTAAATCGAACAGCGCCAATTTTACCGCCCTGCAAGCCGCATTCGCACAGCAGGGGCACCGCCTGAGCCAAGTTACTTCCCCCAACGGCACCAGCACCTACTGGGCCGAGCGCTGGGGGTTGGTGCGCTATCTGCCCACCCTTCACGACGTGGGGCGCTTCCTGGTACAGATTGGAGGGCGGCTGTGAGCGCAATCGACCAATTCCAACAGGCCATTGCAGGCGCTGGCCTGCCCGTGCCCGACGTGATCCACGGCGACGGCGCATTGCACCGATTCAGCACCAGCGGCAAGCGCGCGGATCAATCGGGCTGGTACGTCCTTCACGACGATGGCGACATACCGGCAGGCGCTTTTGGCTGCTGGCGCAGCGGCATGCAATCGAGCTGGTGCAGCAAGGACAGCAAGGCCATGACCCAGGCCGAGCGCAGCGCCCTCCAGCGGCGCATGCAGGCCATTGCCCAGCAGCGCGAAGCCGACACCGCACAGCGCCAGCAGGATGCAGCCACGGCGGCGGCAAAGCGCTGGGCGGCGGCGCTACCTGCCCCGGCGGATCATCCCTACCTGGTGCGCAAGGGCATGCAGTCCCACGGCATCAAGGTCGAGGGCGAGGCGCTGCTGATCCCCCTGCGCGACACCACGGGCAAGCTGCACAGCTTGCAGGCCATCGGCCCCGAGGGCGACAAGCGCTTTCAACCTGGAGGGCGCATCAAGGGCTGCTATTTCGCCATCGGCAAGCCTGCGGGCGTGCTGGTGATAGCCGAGGGCGTGGCCACTGGCGCATCCATTCATGAGGCCACCGGCCACGCGGTTGCATGCGCGATGAACGCGGGCAACCTGTTGGAAGTCGCTCAGGCGCTGCATGCCAAATACCCGGCGCTGCGCCTGATCCTGGCGGCTGATGATGATTGGAAAACCGATGGCAACCCCGGCATGGTCAAGGCGCGCGAAGCTGCCCAGGCCGTGGGCGGGTACCTCATAAAACCTGAGTTTGGCGAGCAGCGCGGCGACAAGGACACCGACTTCAACGACCTGCACCAGCGGGCCGGCCTGGGGGCTGTGCAGGCGTGCTTTGATGCTGCTGTGGCCGTGGTGGCTGAACCCGCGTTTCCGCCATTGGAGGATGGCGACGCCTGGGACACCTCGCAGCCCCTGCCCGATGCACTGCCCCCCGTGGCACCGTTCGACCCCGAGCTGTTGCCCCAGGCGCTGCGCGGCTGGATTGCAGACATTGCCGAGCGCATGCAATGCCCGCCTGACTTCCTGGCCGTGGGGGTAATCACGGCGCTGTCTGGCTTGATCGGTGCGCGTGCCGTGGTGTCGCCAAAGCAGCATGATGATTGGCGCGTGGTTCCCAATTTGTGGGGGTTGATCGTGGGCCGCCCTGGCGTGATGAAGTCCCCGGCGCTGGGTGAAGTGTTGAAGCCACTGCACCGGCTGGAAGCGGGCGAGCGAGAGCAATGGCAGGCCGCACATGAAGCATGGGAACTCGATTGCAAGGTGGCCGAGCTGGCAGGCAAGGCGAACGAGAAACAGGCGGCGAGCCTGGCCGCCAAAGACCCGGCCAAAGCGCGCGCGCTGCTGGCACCCGTGGATCAACCCACCGAGCCCACCATGCGGCGCTACGTGGTCAACGACAGCACCGTGGAAGCGCTGGCCGACCTGTTGGTGGAGAACCCATGGGGGCTGCTGGTGTACCGCGATGAAGTCCACGGGCTGCTGTGCAGCATGGACAGGCAGGGGCAGGAAGGCGCGCGCGGTTTCTACCTGACCGGCTATGACGGCAACCAAGGCCATGCCGTGGATCGCATCGGGCGCGGGCATAGCTATGTGCCCCGCGTCTGCATGGCGATGCTGGGCGGCATTCAACCGGGCAAGGTGCAATCCTATGTGCGCGAGGCCGTGACCGGCGGCGCTGGTGATGATGGCCTGTTGCAGCGCTTTGGCCTGGCCGTATGGCCTGACATTCAGCAGGAATTCAAGCTGGTGGATCGCTGGCCTGACACCCAGGCAAAGCAGGCGGCATGGGCCCTGTTCGAGCGCCTGAACCAGTTGCAGCCAGCCACCGACACCGACCCCGTGGAGTGGCGATTCAGCACCGAGGCGCAAGCCCTTTTCTATGAGTGGTGGCAGCCATTCGAGACGGGTATTCGTGGTGATGATCTTCATCCGGCGCTGGTGTCGCACCTTGCCAAGTGGCGCAAGCTGATCCCGGCGCTGGCGCTGATCTTCGCGCTGGTAGACACGCCAGACAGCGGCGGCGTGATTCATGAAACCGAGCTGCTGCGCGCGCTGGCTTGGGGCGAGTATCTGCGCACCCATGCCGAGCGGCTGTATTCGGCGGCTGTGGTGCCCGAGACTGGCGCGGCGCATGCGCTGCTGACCAAGATCGAAACCGGGAAGCTGGTGGATGCCGACGGCGTGCTGTTGGAGTCGTTCACACCATGGAAGGTATCAACCAAGCATTGGGCCGGACTGGGTACGCCCGAGGCCGTGCGCAAGGCCGCCGACCTGCTGGTGGACTATGGATGGCTCAGGCGTGAAGTGGGGCAGCCTGGCGCGGCTGGTGGCAGACCCAGCGAGCGCTATTTTGTTCACCCTGAGCTGTTGAAAGGGGGCGAGCATGGGCGCGTGGCTTGATCGGCTGAAAATTCAAAAAGCCACCGACACCCACGCTAGAGAACCTATGAAAACCGGTTCTCAAGGTTCTCTAGCGTACCCCCCAATGGGTTTAGAAAAAACTGAGGGGGGTTCTCAAGGTTCTCTAGCGTACCCCCAGGGGCATTGTGAAAAATTCGATGGCACCGGCCAGCAGCCCGACACCCAGGCGGCGAACGATGCAGCCCCCGACCCCGACAGCTATTGCTGGCCGCACAGCAGCGCGTGGAACACCAGCGAGATAGAGCTGTTCAACCGGCGCGCGGCGCTGTTCGTGCGGCGTGGAGCCGATGAAGCCCAGGCCGAGCGGCTGGCCGAAACGCTGGTGCAGTGTGATCGTGAGGGCGACAGCATGCACGCCTGCATGGAGTGTCGGCACCTGCAAACCAATGGGCATTGGCGCTGCGGCAACTGGCAAGCGGCTGGCGTGGCTGTTCGTGCTGGCGATGCGGGCCTGGCGCGCACCATGGCCCTGCGGGCGCAGCGCTGCCCAGGCTTTGCGGCTGCTGCCCTGCCAGCGACGGCTCCGCCATTCGTGGCAGCGCCAGAACCACCACCACCGGCACCTGCACAGCCCCAGGCCACCGATCCCGACCGTTCACCCACTGCCCCATGGCGGGAGCTGGATCGCGCCTATCTGGCGCATCACGCCGAATGCACTGCATGCCAGTGTGCGGGCCGGGGCTACGGCGAGCGCTGCGCCGTGGGGGCTGCACTGTGGGCGGGCACCAGCACCACCCGGCCCTGAGTTGGGTTTTCTTTTGCCGTGTTGCGGCTGGCCGCGCTGCCGGTGCGGCAAGACCACGGCAAGAAGAGTTTGACGCGGCGCTGAGGCTGGGGGGAGGGGGGGAGTCTGGACGCGGGCGGGCGGCGATGGTGTAACGGGCCGGTTCATCGAATTTTCACGTCCGCGAAAAATGAAAATCAGGGGAGCGCCATCAAGCAGTCAAGATGTTCATCGAGCCCAAAACTGTCACCAGACTGTCACCAAGAAAAAAGCGCGCTACCGGTTTGATAGCGCGCTTTCCTTTGCTGTATTGGTGGGCCCTGAAGGATTCGAACCTTCGACCAACGGATTAAGAGTCCGCTGCTCTACCAACTGAGCTAAGAGCCCTCTCATTTCAGAGGCGCTGCAATGCAGCACAGCCGCGAATTATGCACCAAGTTTGGGTGCCTCCAGAAAAGATGGCAAAAAATTCACATCAGCAGGTGCTCGCCCGCGTTGTCGCCGCCCAGGATCACGTAG
>Ga0209792_1000422_pt1 | contig 31921 bp, 51 predicted proteins | sample EBPBio142005_DNA_FD_185860 | JGI IMG/M metagenome (GOLD analysis project Ga0209792, IMG submission 185860) | Wastewater treatment Type I Accumulibacter community from EBPR Bioreactor in Madison, WI, USA - Reactor 1_6/14/2005_ DNA (SPAdes)... | ecosystem: Engineered > Bioreactor > EBPR >... | reverse complement strand
CGCGCAGGAAGCCGCTGCCGGGCGCGCGGCGTAAATCGTTCCAGCGGCGCGGGCCGTCCCGGTAGGCGGCATCGTCGGCCTCGCGGATGCGGTCAGCCCGGCGGGCGATGCGGTAGCCCTGGCGCAGGACGGCGTAGACCTCGCGGGGCATGCAGCGGTCGGTGGCCATCACTCCACCTCCGCACGCAGGGCGCGCAATTCAGCGATCTGGCGGCGGGCCGTGGCCCGGAAGCGCCGGGCGACACCGGCATGGCCGAGGCGGGCCAGCTTCTTCGATCCGTAGTAGCCGAACCGGATCAGGCTGATCAACTCGGCGCTGCGGGCGTCCCGGTAGCCCCGGCGGATCGCGGCGTACTGCTGCCGGGTCATGGTGCGGTCGGCGGGCATTAGGCAGCCCCCACGACGCGCATTGCCTCGGCATTGGCGGGCCGTCCGTCCGCGTAGAACCTGGCTTCGCGCAGGTCAGCGTCAAACGCGGCCATCCACGGGTCGATTTCGGCCATGGCCTCGCGGACATGCTCGACGTATTCGGCCACCGACCAGCCCCACTCGAAGCGGTCATGCGCCCCGTCCAGGCTGTAGCCGTCGGCGATCTCGTCGCCGTCCAGATCGAAGCCCAGCGCCGTCTCGGCAGCCTTGACCCAGCGTTCCCAGTTCGTCTCGTCAAGCTGGGCGCTTTCGTAGGCCGCAAACTCCAGGTGGTTCATGGTCGGCTCCCCGTAGGTGCCCCGTGGTGGGGCGATGGGGAGACTATAGGCATTGCCTAGTAGGTCGTCAATAGGCAATGCCTAGATTTCTTCAACTTTCGATTGTGCATCGCATCACGCCCACGAAAAACCCCGCCGGAGCGGGGCTTGGCACTACTCGTGTGGCGGGTGTTAGATCGCAGATCGGGTCTTCGCGGCGACCTCGTTGATTTCCGCTAGGCAGCCGTCCATCGCTTCGGCGGCCTCATTCAGCCTGGTGGTGAAGCCTTCAATCCTGGCCACGGCATCGGCCGGCATCCTCCCCAAATACTCATCAGTCAGCGGCTCCAGTTCATCGAAAGCGAGGTCGAGCGCGCGCTGGTAGTGTGAGGACGCCTTGTGCAATTCGTCGCAGACAATGTGTGCAAGTAGCGCAAACTCAATCTTCCTGTTTCCTGCTGCTCGTGCTTTTTCGAGGGCAGGTTCGAGCGGCTCAGCGGACTTTGGCTTAGGTGCTAGGCCTCTTTTCCAGAATAGAAGTTTCACTTCACCATCCTGCCAATCCAGCGAACGCGCCCGAGTACAACATCATCCGGGCCTAGCGCACGAGGCTCCCTGAAATCGTTGTCATCGTTCGGGTTGTCAGCCTTAAAAAGCCCATCGCCGATGTAGCGCTTGACGTTGTATTCCTTGCTATCGGTGGCGTTGTCGATGTGCAGCAGGTATAGGAAATCCTTGCGCAAGGCCGTTTGCGCGGTCACGAACAGGAATGCGTCGCCATCCTGGATGGTCGGGAACATGGAGTTCCCATCGCCATAGAAGATGGCGCAATCCTTGGGACTGGCGTTGATCTTGGCGTAGAAGCTCTTGCGGAACATGAGGCCGTGCGCTTCGGCCCACTCGTCGGCTCGCTTGCCGTGGCCCAGGCCCGCCGCCTGCTTGAATCCGAGGGTGGGGAGCCAGTCGCTCTCCGCCATGCCCCAATGTTCGGGGCCAACCACGTCGGAGAAATAGGCGGCCAGCTTCTCTATGTGCTTTTTCGAGATGCGCCCATGCTTCGTCCAGTCGTAGGTTGACTCCGGCTGCACCCCGAAGTGCCGCGCCATTTCGCTTCGCGTCACGCCTTTCCGGCACCGCGCATCCTCAATGGCTTTCCCGAGTTCTTTACCTGTAAGCATTGCCTAATGCTCCCCCGTCGGCCGTGGGTATAGGCAATGCCTTGACTTCCTAGATAGGCAATGCCTAGACTCTCTGGCATGGACAACCCAACCAACCCCGTTGACGCCGCGATCAAGGCGGCAGGCACCCAGCAAGCCCTTGCGGACGCGCTGGGGATTCGTTCCCCGTCGATCAGCGAGTGGAAGGGGAGGGGCCGAGTACCGGCTGAGCGCGTCCTGGACGTGGAGCGCATCACCGGAATTTCCCGCCACGACCTCCGCCCCGACGTATTCGGCCCCGCCCCCTCGGAGTCCGAGCAGAAGGTGGGGGTGGCCTGATGTCAGGCTCACCAGTCCCGGGTGAATTGACTGCCGCCGCCGATGGGCTGCGAGAAGTCCCCGACGCGCTGCACGGGGACGCTGGTCGAGCAGGCCGGGCAGTCCAGGCTGATGCCGTGCCTGGGGATCAGGATCGCGAGAACGCCGCGGTTGTCCAGGCAGTTCTGACAGACGTAATGCGGGGGCTCGCTGGGGTCCACTCCGATTTCGCCAAGCTTTGCCGGCGGCTTCAAGCGGAACACCACCGCTTCGCTGGCAAGGGCGAATGGCGCGTACTTTTCGCGCTGCAATCTCAGGCGCTTCAACTCGGCCAACTCCTCCTTCACCTGCCGAAGTTCCGTGCGGAGATTGTCGATCTCGGTGATTTGAGTAGCGAGTCGCTCCTGTGCGTCGAGGAGTTTTGCCGTGGCATCGGCAATTGCGGTTGCAGTAGCAACGTAGTCCCTGACCTCCAGAGCCGCCCGCGCGGCGTTGAGCGCATTGAGGCCCGGGATGACAACTGACGCAATCTGGCTCAAGTCCATGTCCGTCTCCGGTAGTGGTGGTGGGGTCGTGCTCCCATCCTACCGGCAGGCGGGCTTCCTGGCCGGCCACTTAGCGGCCCCTGCGCAGCATGCGCCAGGCGATGTGCTGGCCGTCGCGCCGCAGGGCGAACCAATTCCCGCAAACCCGCAGCAGGAACACCACGTTCGCGGGCGCTGTACGTACTGAATCGAACATCGGGTCGGTCCGTTGGGCTGGCCTTCTTTTTTGCCTCCGCGAGGTTGCTCAAAGCGAGTCAAGACGAATGACCTACGTTGACCAACAGCTAGACCTCCGTATCGCCGGCTCCCCGGTGGACGTGGATCTGGACGAAATTCGCCGGCAGCCATCATGGGCGTCCGTGCTGTCCCTGTGCTTCAACAAGTCCGGTCTGCTGGACAAGACCGTGGCCGCCGACATCGGCGTGGACAACGCCACCTGGTCGCGCGTGAAGTCGGGCCAGAACGCCCTGAGTGGCGAGCAGATCGACAACCTGATGGCTCGCTGCGGGAACGAAGCGCCGCTGTTCTGGCTGCTGCTCCGTCGCGGCTACGACCCGCGCAGCCTGCGCCGCATCGAAACCGATATCGAGCGCGAGAACCGTCTGCTGCGCGAACGGCTGGCAGCCGTCGAGGCCGAGCGCGAGATCGAGAAGCGGACCGTCCGCGAACTGCTCGGGAGGACTGCGTGATGACCAAGCCGAATACCAACTATGGCCTTCGCAACGTCTCGGACACCGAGATTGTACGGGCCTTCGGATCACTGGCGGCATGCCTTCGGATCACTGGCGGCGACCTGCCAACCATCCTGTACTACCTGAACAACGCCGACCGAATCGACTGGCTCGCCGACATCTCGCCACAGTCCGGCGAGTTCGCCGAGCAGTTCCGCGAGCGGGCCAATGCCGAGGCGGCTGGCGAAGCGTTCGACCGGATGGAGAAGCCCACCATCGCCGCGGTGTCGAGGTCGATGGGCGTGTGCAGACAGGTCGCCCGTCGCGCCCTCGTCACCGCCGGGAAGCTCGGCGCATGAGCTGGCACGACATCTCCGACATCTCCACGCCGCAGACAGCCGTGACCACGGTCTCACGTGCAAAGGACTACCTGCGACACATGGTTGCGGCCGGCAAGAGCGTGGATCACGTGGCACTCAGGGCTGGCGACTACGACTCGATCCTGCGGAGCGTGAATGCTGCGCGCAAGCGGGCGGGGCATTCGCCTGCGCGGAGTCTGTGCATCGGCACCTTCACAGTTACGCGAGGGCCGCGCTGATGTCGCACATCGCCTACCACCACACCACCGACCTAACCCCGGCCCAGCACGTCGCAGCGGCTACAGCAGCCAGCAAGCAGGACGCTTGGATCCTGGCGATATTTCGCTCGGTCCCGCGCCCCATGACCGCGCTGGAGGCGCACCAGTGGAGCCAGGACGCCGATCACCGTTGGCCCGAGGGCAGCACCCGCCGCGCCGTGACGAACCTCTACAAGGCCGGTCTGCTGGTCAAGCTCGGCACGGTCGAGGGCCGGTACCCAGGCGCACCGCACCACCTGTACGCGCTGCCGGCGGGGCAGGGGGAGTTGTTCGTGGGGAGGGTGGCTTGATGGCAAGCCTGGGGAATTGCGGGGGCGGCCCCGTCGGACTGCCGAAAAACATAGCCGGGATGGTAACCACTCTTGAGTTCGCGTGGCGGTTCTCGAGTTGGGCTGAGAAACAGCGCGAATTGACGCCGGCCAAGATCATGGCCAGCTGGGGAGTGAGCCGTGCAACGGCCTACCGCTACCTTGCCGCGTGGAAGGTAGCCCAAGCCCGGATGGCCGCATGATCCGCCGCCTCTCCGACTGGCTGCGCGAGCGCAGGATCGCCCACCTACGCCAGCAGTTCGCCACCGCCTACACCATCGCCGACCGGCGCCGCCTGTGGCTCCGGCTGCGCGACGAAATCAACGACCGCTCGCCGGAACAGGTGGAGCGGATGGCTGTAAAGGTGCCAGCAAAATGATGGAACACCGCACCCCCTCACTTCCGGGTAGCTCCCGGCAGGACAGCCCGAGCCTGACGGGTTGGGGGACCGCGGTCTTATCAGGTGTTCAGGAGGTGGCCGTGAACGATACAGAGCGGGATTTATTTCGTGAGAACTGGGAGTTCCTGTCGAGCGACCTTGTTATGCCAGATGCAGGAAAGGGGGTAGAAAGCCCGATTGAGCGCGCTTTCGTCCGTTGCTTTGCGTACTTAATGATCGGGATGGATGAAAAGCATAGGAAGTCCATATCTATCCGGCCCCAAGTTAAGTTCGGGAAGTACGTCGCTGACTTCGTAATTTATGGGGTAGGCGATGCTGTTCTGCTCGTTATCGAATGTGACGGGCACGACTACCACGCCGGTGACAAAGCCGGCGCAGGTCGTGACAGGGAAAGGGACCGATGGTTCGTATCCCAAGGGTACGCTGTCTACCGCTTTACAGGGACGCAGATCTATCAGCGTCCGTTTCTTTGTGCCGCCGACGCAATCGGGTTCGCGCTGCGAAAGTTGGAAGGCAAAAATGCCTAGCCGCATCGTCCGCGAAGGCATCCTGGACAGTGATCGGGTGAACTCACTCGACTTCCCTGCCGAGGTGTTCTATCGCCGGCTCATGTCCAAAGTGGACGACCACGGGCTCTATGACGCCCGTCTTGAGGTCTTGAAATCCCATCTGTACCCGGTAAACGGTGCCCGCGTCCGTGAGACCGACATATCCCGTTGGATGGCTGCGTGCCAGAAGGCCGGACTGATCGTTCTCTATAGCGTCGCCGGCAAGCCTTACCTCCAGATGTTGGACACGAAATGGCCTGCAAGATCGGAGCCGAAATTCCCGTTGCAAACAGTTGAAAACAGCTGTTCACAACCGGAAACAGATGTGCCCGTTGTCGTTGTCGTTGACGTTGTCGAAGACGTTGTCGTTGGAGGTACTCCGCGCAAGCGCGGCAAGCAACCCAAGGTTTCAATGCCAGAGGGATTCGGCATTTCCGACCGCGTGCGCAAGTGGGCGGCAGAGAAGGGCTACAGCCGGCTGGATGAGCGGTTGGAGCATTTCATCGGGAAGGCCAGGGCCAATGGCTACACCTACGCCGACTGGGATGAAGCGTTCATGGGCGCAGTTCGCGACGACTGGGCGAAGTTGGCAGACAAGCCGGACCCGTCTGCGCGAAGGCCGACGCCAAGCCCTGCCGGTCCGAGCGAAACGCCGCTGGAGAAGGCCGTGAATTGGGCTAGGCAGCAGTGCCGCATGGGAGTGATCGACGCCGCCGAGCGGGACCGGCAGATCGCAGAGGCAACCAACCGATACAGGGGGGCACACTGATGGACTTCAACTGGAACCTGCCACCGCACCGCCCGCTGACCCGTGCGGACGTGTGGGAGCTGCTGCGAGCCGGATGCAACACGGCCGAGATTGCTTGCGCCGCTGGCGTGAGCGAGGAAGTGGCCGCCGGGATGATCGTGGAGTCGATGCCGCGCAAGCCGCGGCTGGGGCTGGCCGCATGACGCCGGAACAGTACCACCGCGCCGAGGACGCAGGCCGAGCGGCGCGCCGTGCTGGTCGCGGTAGGGACACCTGCCCGCTGTACGGCATGGGCCGCGACGAGGCGCTGCTGCGGGAGGCGTGGTGGAACGGCTATGACGCGCAGGACGCCGAGATCGGGAAGCCGAAGGGGAGGGCCCGTGGCTGAGAACGTAGTCACCCTGCCGCCGAAGGACCGAGAGGCGGCCATCGCCCGCTTGTCGGAGATCCTGAGGTTCTTCCAGGCCGGCAAGCCGGTCAACGTGAAGATGACCATTGCTCGCCCGGAGCGCACCCCGCCTCAACTGCGCTACCTGTGGGGTGTGGCGATCCGCATGTTGTCCGACCACGGCGGCTATGAGCCGGAGGATGTGCATGAGTACCTGTGCGGATCGTTCTGGGGTTGGCGCCCGAAGAAGCTGCCCGGCGGTCGCACGGAGGACGTGCCGATCCGCAGCACGACGATGGACGCGGATGGCAACCGAGACGTGATCGACGGCGAGGAGTTCTGGCGCTACGTCGAGTTTGTGCAGCGGGTAGGTGCGCGGGCTGGCGTGGTCATCCCCGACCCGGATCCGGGCTACAAGATTGGGAGGGCGGCCTGATGCGCCTTCTCTGGACCATCGGCGACTGCGTATTCGAGCGCGGCCCGTGCGGGTCGATGCGCTGCTATTCGGGGGAGGCCGCCGAGGTGATGCGGCTGGTGCTGGCGTATTCGCGGAGGCGCAACTGATGCGCTCCAAGAACTCCAAGCCCATGACCCGAGCCGAAGCGGCGCATGTCGAGGCGGTCAAGCTGCTGCCGTGCAGCGTCTGCGATTCACCCGGGCCAAGCGACGCCCACCACATTAAGCAGGGCCAGCACTTCACCGTGGTCGCCCTGTGCAAGGACTGCCACCAGGGCAGCTTCAACGGAATCCACGGCCAGCGCCGCATGTGGCTGGTCCGCAAGATGGACGAATTGGACGCACTGGCAGTGACGCTGGGCCGGCTGCACGGGACGATGGGAGTGGCCGCATGACCGCCCGAGTTGACGCATCGCGCGCGCACGAGGTCACACTTCCGCTACGGACCAAGGGTCCGAACGGCGGCCACGAGCATTGGCGAACGGTCCATCGCCGCAGGAAGGCCGAACGGTCCGACGCGGCGGTGTGCTGTCGGGCGCTATGCCTTCGGGTGGGTCTGCCTGCGGTGGTCACGCTGGTCCGGCAGTCGTCCGGAACGCTGGACGACGACAACCTGCGCGGGGCGCTCAAGGGCATTCGTGACGGCGTGGCCGATGCGTTCGGGGTGCCGGACAACGATCCGGGGCTGTGCTGGGAGTACGGGCAGGAGCGGGCGCCGCGTGGCGTCTACGGGGTACGGATCGAGGTGGTCACAGGAGGCCCGGCATGAGGATCGAGACGCTACAGGAGCGCCGGGCGATGGAGCAGGCCGACATGGACCGACTTACCGACGAGCAGCTACGGGCGTTGGAAAAGGGGACCCAGAGGTTGGCAGACGAAACCCAGCGCCAGGCCGCCCACTACCAGCGGCAGGCCGACCGGATGCGCAAGGCGTTGCAGAGGAGGAAGAAAGATGGCCGATAAGCAGCCCGCAACCCGGCCTCGCCGGGCGCTACGCCAGTTCAACCGCAGACTTAGCCCCTGCATGTACCTCGCCAGCTACGCCAGTCTGGAGGCGGTCGCGACCGACCTGCAGTCCCGTATCCGCAGGGGGCTCTACTCGCGTGGGACGGGAACCGTTATCGCCTGTGACTCGGTGGGCGGCCTCTACGTGCTGGCGTCTCGGGAGCTGCGAACTGACCAGTTCTACGCTGACCACTTCGACTGGGTGGTGGGCGTGTATGCGGATCGGGGGGCTGGCATGCAGGAACAGGTGCCACGGGTTCCGGAGCTGGGCGACCTGCTGGACGACCTGCAATCCCACCTGGCGGACATGGCCACGCGCACTCCGTTGAACGTGCGCCCGGATGCGGCGTAATGGCCCCATGAGCGAACGCCAGCCGCTACACCACATCGGTCAACAGGCGCCGGCCGGGGCGCCACAGGAATACCGGCACGACCAGCGGGCAGGTGTCGAGAACAGCCCGCAGCCGACACTGAGGGAGCCCGCGTGCGGGCGGCTACCGGGCGTGGTTCCTGCCGGCAGTGACCCATGCCCCTCTGGGAATCGGCGGCTGCACCTCAGCGGCGTCGAGGGCTGACCTATGTCCGCCGCCACTGGCGGAGGGCTGACCCCGAAACAGGAGGCCTTCTGCCACGCCTACATTGAGACCGGGAACGCCAGCGAGGCCTACCGGCAGGCGTACAACCCCAAGGGGAAGGCCGAGACGGTGGCGCGTTCGGCGCATGAGTTGTTCGGCAACCCCAAGGTCACCGCAAGGATTGGGGAACTGCGGGGAGCGATTGACCGAACTCACGGCGTCACGGTCGCCAGTCTGATCGCCGAGCTGGAAGAGGCCAGGCAAGTTGGCAAAAAGAAGGGACAGGCCTCGGCCATGGCGGCGGCTACGATGGGTAAGGCCAAGCTGGCTGGCCTGGATAGGGATGTTGGGGATGACGATTCTCCACCCCCCGCATCCGTGACCGTCAACGTGGTGAGCGGGCGGAAGCGTGCCGACGCTCAATGAGCCGCAGGCGGCCTTTCTTGAGCTGCCGCACAAGTTCCGGGCGTTCGTCGGCGGCTTCGGCTCGGGCAAGACGTGGGTAGGCTCCGGATCTCTGTGCAAGCACGCATGGGAGCATCCTCGCGTTCCGGCCGGGTACTTCGCCCCGAGCTACCCGCAGATCAGGGACATCTTCTACCCGACGATTGAAGAGGTTGCCCACGACTGGGGGCTGCGAGCCGATATCGCGCTGGCCAACAAGGAGGTCAGCCTGTACGCCGGCCGGCAGTACCGGGGGACGATCATCTGCCGGTCCATGGACAAGCCCGGGAGCATTGTCGGCTTCAAGATCGGGCGCGCCCTGGTCGATGAGATCGACACCCTGGCGAAGCGGAAGGCGCACGAGGCATGGCGCAAGATCATCGCCCGCCTGCGCGTGAAGGCGCCCGGGCTGCAGAACGGCATCGACGTGACGACGACCCCCGAGGGGTTCAACTTCGTCCATGAGCAGTTCCACCAGGTGCCAAGTGAGCATCCTGAGAAGGCCGCCCTGTACGGCCTGGTCCATGCCAGCACGTATGACAACGAGGTAAACCTGCCGGACGACTACATCGCCTCGCTGTTCGAGACCTACCCCGAACAACTGGTGATGGCCTATATCAATGGGCAGTTCGTCAACCTGACAAGCGGCTCCGTCTACCCGGCGTTCGACCGCAGGCTCAATGCGACGGACGAGTCGATCACAGACGATGACCGGCTGCACGTGGGGATGGACTTCAACGTCCTGAACATGACGGCCATTGTGTGCGTAGTGCGCAAGGGTGACCCGCTTGCCCTGGAGGAGTTCACTGGGGTCCGGGACACCCCGGCGATGATCCAGGCGCTTCGGGACAGGTTCGGGGAGCGCCCTCTGATCGTGTACCCGGATGCAAGCGGGGAGAGTTCGCACACCAATAACGCCAGCCTGTCCGACCTGGCGCTACTCCGAGTGGCCGGATTCACGGTCAGGGTGCCGGCAGCAAATCCACGGATCCGTGCGCGCGTGGTCAGCGTGAACGCCATGCTGTGCAACGCCAAGGGCAAGCGCCGGCTCCGGATCAATCCCCGCGGTTGTCCGCGTTTGGTGGAGGCGCTTGAGAAACAGGCGTATGACGCCAACGGCATGCCGGACAAGGTGACCGGGTTCGATCATCCGCCGGATGCGCTGGGCTACTTCATCCACAGCCGGTTCCCTGCTGCCGCCAGCGCCAGGGAGGGGGCCTCCGTTGAACGTCGCCGCATTGTGACGCCCTATAGCCGGCGATGGCTGGAACACACCGACAACACGACCGCGACCGAGCGGAAGAGGGACATGCTATGACCGGCAACCCGATGCTCGATGCCATCGATGCCGAGGCGGCCCACGAAGCGGAGGAAGCGCGCCGTGCCCAGGCCGCGCTGGACGAAGAGGCTGCGGTCAAGGACTGGCTCAAGCGCATCGAGGACGCCCTGGATTTCGACAAGGCGGCCCGCGAGGGCTACGCCAAGGATCGGACCTACTGCCAGGCAACAGCCAATTCAGACGTGTTCGACGTGCGGGTGCCCATTGCCGGAACCTACGTCAACATCCTGACCACGTTCCTCTATGCCCGCGACCCGGAAGCCAGCGTGGAGCTGGCCGAGGCGTGTGGAGTGAGGGTGAAGGAGGACGCCAAGGCGTTCGCCACCACCTTGGAGATCGTGATCGGCCGTGTCTGGAAGAAGGCTCGCCTCAAGCAGGCCGCCGATCCACTGGTCCGCTCTGGCCTGTCTGTGGCAATCGGCTGGATGAAGGCGGCGTGGCATCGGGAAACCGGCAACACCCCTGCGATGCAGCAGGAGATCGCCGACATGCAGGCCCAGGTGGCGGCAATCAACCACCTGGAGCGCGACCTGGCCCAGGGTGAGACGCCTGACACCGGCACCAAGCGGGCCGAGTTGGAGCAGCGAATTGCGTCGCTGGAGGAACAGGCGCAGCGGATCGTATTCAACGGCCTGTTCGTGGATTTCGTGCGAGCCGAGGATATCCAGGTGGCGCCGGAGTGCGCCTGCCTGCGTGACTACGCCAGTAGTCCGTGGATCGCCCACCGCATCTTCATGTCCCTGGACGAGGCCAAGGCCGAGCATCCCGAGGTAGCCGAGAAGCTCAAGTCCGCCACGACCTACTTCCGGGCGCCGCCGAGAACGGTGACCGAAGGTGGCGGGGCTTTCAGTGGCCCCGGCAATGCCGAGAAGGCCGACGAGTTCACCAAGGCGCTGTCTGGCGCGCCGAGCGGCAGCCGTCCGTTCATCTGCAAGTGGGAGATTTGGGACAAGCGCACCGGGCACGTCATCACGGTTGCCGAGGGCTGCAATGCGTACCTGCGGGCTCCTTTCAAGCCGGAGCAGCGCACGACCCGCTTCTATCCATTCTTCTCCTGGGCGCCGATCTGGAACGACGGACAGCGCCACCCGCAGTCGTTGACGGACCGCTCACGCTCGCTGCTGGACGAGTACGACCGTACCCGCACCAACTACCGGACCCATCGACGCCGCGCGATCCCCAAGACGGGATTCGACCGCAGTGCGCTGGGGGTGGAGGACGCCAATCGCCTGGAGGACGCTGTCTCCAACGAGATGGTTGGCCTGAACCTCAACGGGCAGCGACCTGAACAGGTCATCTTCCCGATCAGCTACAACCAGATCGACCCCGCCCTCTACGACACGTCAGTGATCCGGCAGGAGCTGGAACTGGTGTGGGGCATTCAGGAAGCGCTGTCCTCCAGCGTCCGTGTCGCCAAGACGGCGACAGAGGCCGACATCCAGCAACAGGGCACCGAGTCGCGCATGGGCTACGCCCGGGACAGCCTGGACGAAATGCTGTCGGACTTCGCCGTGTACACCGGGGAGCTTGCCGTTTCCCCCAACGGCCTGACCGACGAGGATGCGCGCACGCTTGCCGGTGAGGATGCGCTGTGGATCCCGATGCCGGACCCGGCACTGCTGGATGGGCTGGTGCAGGTGAACATCCGCGCCGGATCGTCGGGCAAGCCGGCTACGGCGCTTCGCCAGCAGCAGTGGGGCGTATTGCTCCCGCAGTTGCAGCGGACCGCCATCCAGATCGGCCAGCTCCGTGGCGCATCGCCGCTGGACATTGCCAATTGCTTGGAACAGCTCGCCGTCGAGACGGTGAAGCGCTCCGGTGACACGAGCATCGACCCGTACAACTTCATCCCGCAGCCGCCTGCGCCCGTGGCGGAGGACCCGATGGCCGCTATGGGCGGCCCATTGCTCGCCCCAGAAGGCGTGCCGCTGGACCCGGAGGCAATGCCTGTGCCTGCGGAGATGCTGCCGCCCCCGATTACCCCGATTCAGTAGCCAACCCGCCGCCAGCGAGGACACGATGGACCCGATTGAGACCACCAAGCCCACTCCCGAGGACAACGGCGAGGCCGAGGCCGCCGCGCTCGCCGCCGCAGAAGCCGCCAGTGTCGATACGCCGCCTCCTGCCGAGGGCGACCCGTTTACCAAGGGCGTAGAGGCTGCGCGCGAGGTCGAGGCGCGCGAAGCTGGTGACCCCGCGCCTGGCCAGCAGGACCCGCCGCCGGCTGATGGTGAGCCGCCAACTCCGGATCCTGCCGCGCCCGTCGATCCCGTACCCGCACATGGCCCGGCAACGCCGACCGAGCCGGACCCGGTTGGCGATGAGATCAATGACCTGGGCATCACCAACGAGCGCACGCAGAAGCGCTTCCGTGAGCTGAGTGAGCGCGCCGCCGAGACCGACAACCTGCGGCCGTTGGCCGAACGTGCCCAGCAATGGGAGGAGACGATTCGGGAGACCGGCGCCAATCCGCAGCAGATGGGTAATGCGCTGCAGTACCTTGCCGCCATCAACTCCGGCGACCCGGCGGCTATGTCGCAGGCCCTGGAGTTCATGCAGCAGGAAGTGTCCTGGCTGTCCAAGCAGCTCGGACGCCCGGCGCCCGGGTATGACCCGCTTGCCGACCATGCCGATCTTGCGCAGCGTGTGGCTGCGGGCGAGCTACCGCGCGACATCGCCGAAGAGGCTGCCCGTACGCGTCGCACAAGCGCATTGCAGCAGGAACACCAGCAGCGCCAGCGTACCGCCAGCGATCAGGAGCAGGCCCAGGAGCAGGCGCAGCAGACCGCGATGCAGGAGGTAGCCACGCTCGGACAGCAGTTGCGCGCCGCCGATCCGCAGTTCGACGCCAAGTTCAAGTCGATACAGCCGATGGTGGCCTTCATCCAGCAATCGCTGCCCCCGGCACAGTGGGCGCAGGCAATCCGCACGGCGTACACGACCGCGGCGGTTGCTCCGGCGCCGCCACCGCCTCCAGCGCCGCCCCCGACCAACCCGGCACGCGCCAGTGGCGTTGACCTGAGTAAGGCGCCGACGAAGGACAACGCCTTCACGTTCGGCGTTGAACTGGCCCGTCAGCAGGGGAGGTAGCCTCCGTTGACTGTCCCCGCAACCGTTCCATAGTTGACCCAGCCAACCCATGTTGGCGCCGCGTGTGACGTATAGCCGGGTTCGCCGCCGGTAGCGCTGGAAGAGGCCTCGCGCACCTCGAACGCGGAAAGACCTCGCTCCTTCGGGAGCCTCTTTCCTATTTCGAGGTGCGCTATGCCTTTGACTCCTGCCCAGTTGGCGCTCGGCGCCAATTACCAGATGGAATCGTTCTCCCGTGACGATCCCGTCGATCAGTTCACCACCGACCGACCGTTTGCGCGCTGGCTGATCGCCAACCGCATCGACAGCGTGTTCGGCAACGGCATCTTCAACGAGAAGGTGCGCTTCACCAACGACTCGAACTACCAGAACTTCACCGGGGATGACCAGGTGACGTTCAACCGCAAGGATACGGTCCGCAAGGCGCCGTACCAGCATTTCGAGGCGCACGACGGCTTCGCGCTCAACGAGACCGAGCTGGCCAACAACGGCATCATCCTGACCGACGACAAGCAGGCTCAGATGACCGATGCCGAGCGCATCCAGATCGTCAACCTGCTTGACGAGAACTGGACCACGCTCAAGGACGGCTTCCAGGAAAACTGGGACCGCGAGATGCACCTGGACGGCACGGCCAACCCGAAGGCAGCACCGGGCCTGGACGCGCTGATCAGCACCACGCCCAGCTCCGGAACGATTGGTGGTCTGGATGCGTCGAACGCCTGGTGGCAGAACTTCGCCGACATGGGCATCAGCACCGGCACTGCCGGCAATCTGATCTCGCGTCTGGAAACGCTGTGGCGCAAGACAATCACCTACGGGAAGCTCGGCAACCCCGACTTCATCCCGGTGGGTTCGGCGCTGTATGACGCCCTCCAGGCCGATGCGCTCAAGGTCATGGGTCGCACCGTGAACCTGGGCCAGTCGGCAACCGGCGGCGTGACGCTGGATCCGACCACCAAGGCCCTGGCGTTCAAGGGCGTGCCGGTGGTGTGGGATCCGACCATGGATGCGCTGGACGAGCTGCTCGGCCCGATCACGTACCCGTGGAAGAAGCGCGGCTACTTCCTCAACAGCAAGGCCGTGCGCCTGCGTCCGGTGAAGGGTCGCTGGATGGTCCGCCGCACTCCGCCGCGGGTCTATGACCGTTACACGTACTACTTCGGCCTGACCGCCGACTACGGTCTGACCTGCCGCAAGCGCAACTCCAACGCGGTGTTCAGCATCGCCTGACGCCACCACAACATGCCGGCGGCCACCCGCCGCCGGCTAGAGGGAGAAACGAGATGTCGAACAACATCGTCAAGATCGCAAACGCCTTGTCGGTCACGGCCACTGGTATCGGAGCGGCTGTGCGGCTTGGCAAAACCCCGCTGCTTGGAGGCCACGGTCGAGAGGGCATCCTGATGTTGGATGCCGCCGTCGGCGGGTCTGGAGTGGTGGCGATCCAAGGTCATCCGAGCCGCGAGGCCAAGGAGCCGACCGAGGGAGACTCTGGTTGGGCCACCCTGGTCACGTTGAACGCTAGTTCGGCGCGCGTTCAGGAAATCAAAGACCTGCCGGGCTGGATCCGTCCGAACGTGACCACCACTGGCACCGGAACCGTGACGGTTAGCCTGCAGGGGGTCCAGTAATGTCGATCCTCTCCAATGTGACCCTGCTGCAGTTGCTGGTCCTGATCGACCGCGACACCGGAACCAAGATCCCGACCACGATCCAGGAGTACGAGCAATCGATCCTGGAGGACGTGTACGGCGAAGATAGCGTGATCGAGGTTTCTTCGGAGCCCGTCGTTCACGAGAGCTTCGACGTCGGAGTGGCATTCGAGAGCTTGGTGGCCAAGTACCGCTCCAACTCCGATGCCGACGCGGCGCGTTCCCGCCTGTTCGGACGTGCGCGTGATCTTGAGCGCTACGTTACCAGCAGACAGGGCGACGTCCCGAAGGGCGGTAGCAAGCCGAAGGGCAAGGGGAAGTCGAAGGCAGCCAAGGCTGGCGAGGCGTCCCTGAGCGATGAGGCAGTCGGCACCCTGCTGGATCAGGACGAGGCGGACGTGGTGGCGGCGCTTGCCGGCCTGAGCGCAGCCGACCTCCTTTTGCTGGAAGCGGCCGAAACCGATGGTCAGTGCCGCGAGGCAGTGCTGGCGGCCATCGATGACGAGTCCGAGAAGCTCAGGGCCTAACCGTCGGCTGGCGGCGGTGACGGCGGCCGGCTGGGGCAACTCGGCCGGCCTTTTTTGCAGGAGAGGGTGATGGCTTGGGTGCCGATTGAAGATGCCACCGGGGTGAACTTCACGTTCACTGGTTCCCTTGCGACGCTGACAGACAGCGTGGTTACAAAAAGCGTGCCGGGTGCATCGGATTGGGGCTTCTCGTCTGGAGGTCTCCAGCAGCGACAGTTCCGGATCACTGCTCTTGAGTTCTCTTCCGGGGCCGGATACACGTCAACCATCTATTTCGGTCCCAACACTGTCGAGAACGCGGCCGCTGATCCAGCGATAGGGTGGAGTCCGTCACCCATCGAGACGGGGATGGTATATGGGTTTGGCTACTGGGGAACGTCCAACGGATTGGATGACTACCAGTTCCTGGTGGAGGTATGGGACGACTCGCCAGACCCGCCTGGTCCGCCTGGAAGCACCTCATACAACTGCGCCTGCGACGACGACTATCCGCGCACCACGCTGAAGGCGATGCGCGAACGCCTGGCGCGCCGCCTCGGGTTCTCGGTGCAGGTGTCGATGAACGCGCTGCCGCCGGGCATGGCCGACCTGCTGGATGACTTCATCCGGTCGGCGCAGGAGTTCCTGTACCGCGAGTACAACGTGTTTCGCATGGAGCGGATCTACACCTGGGACCTGCTGCCGGGTGTCCGCTTCTACGACTTCGCCGCCAACGTGGACGAGTGCGCCAAGCGCATGGACCCGCGCGAGGTGACGTGGGTGGGCATCTCGCAAGGCGCCACGTCGTGGCGCCCGCTGCACTGCGGAATCGATCCAACGATGTACGGTAGCCCATCGGCCGGCATCCCTTCGCATTACGAGATCAGGCAGTGCATCGAGGTGTGGCCTCCGCCGAGTGATGCGACATGGAAACTGCGGATTAAGGGCCATTTCGGCCTGCAGCCGCTGACGGTCGACGCGCACACCACCACCATCGACCCGGAGGCGATCTTCCTGCTGGCGCTGGCCAATGCCAAGGCGCACTACGAACAGCCGGACGCGCGTAACTACGCGAACCAGGCCACGGCCCATGTGCGCCGGCTGATCGCCGGCTCGCACCACACGCGTCGCTACATCCCCGGCACCGGCAATGGCCGACCGACGCCCGTGCGGCCCATTCCCGTGGGTGGCTGGCCGGAGTCCTGACGATGCGCCTCCAGAGCCTATCTGCGGTCCGTGCCGGCATCACCCGCCTGAGGGACAAGGGCGGAGCCTCGCCCGAATCCCTGTTCGACCTGCTCAACGGGTACGTCACCGCTGCGCGCACGATCCGCATCCGGCCTGGGTCGAGGATCGATCAACGCCTGCCGGCCGGCACCAAGGGGTTGGCGTGGTTCAAGGGCCAGCACCTGGTGTTCGCCACGAACGCGCTGGACTCCGGCTCGGAAGACGTTGAGGTCGTCGTCATCCGGCACCCGAACGACCCCAGCATTGGCGTGCGGGATATCCACTTCGCCATGCCGTTCCTCGGCTACCCGTATGCGGTGGCCGAGTTCGAGGACGGGCTGGTCAAGCACTACTGGATCGAGAAGGGCGAGGAGTGGCAACCCAACCACGTCTACCTGCCGGGCGCGCTGATCCGGCCCAGCGCCGGCAACGACGTCGGCATGGTGTACCGCCTGGCCTCCAACCGTGACGGACTGGCGCCGTGGACGGCTGGCGCCGAGCGTGAGCTAGCCGACGAGACGGTGCCTACGCAGGACAACGGGTTCAAGTACGAGGTGATCGCCGCCGAGGGCGCCAACCCGCGCAGCGGCACGGTGGAGCCGCAGTGGCCGGCTGAGACGGACGCCGTTGTCCACGAGGACGCAGACAGCGCGCCCTCGCCCAGCAGCACCGACCCGAATGCCCCGCAGGTGCCGCCGTCCGTGGAGGAGCGCTACGGCCGCCTCCGGCAGGGCGAGAACAACATCCAGGCGCTTTGACCATGACGGCCCAGTGGAGTCCCAGCACCCTGTACGAGCCTGGCGCGCTGGTCGTGCCGCGCACGCAGCCCGCCGCCGGTCCTGTGGCGATCCCGAACGCCGGGTTCGAGGATGGGAATACGGGAGGCTGGACGATCCCAACCGGAGCTGTCCTATCGACCTATCGGTTTGCTGGCAACTACGCCTTGCAGTTCAACGGCACCGCTGGCGTGGTGCGTTGCGAAATGGCCGCGCCTGCCTCGGTACGGCCCGGAACCACGATCAACGCCAGCTGCATGTACCACCAGGGCGGCGCCGATAGCGGCCACAACAAGGGTCGGGTGGTGTTGATCTGGTACACCGCTGGCGGCGTCCAGATCGGAGAGCCGAGCCGGGGCAACGAGATCACCTCGGGCAGTGGTGGGGGCGGGTGGAAAAGGAGTTCCTTGACGGCCACTGCACCGGCGGGCGCGGCTAAGGTGGCCATCGGCTGCGAGGTCAACCGGGACCGGAGCCAAGGAAGCAACGTCGATCAGTTCGCATGGGACCTGGCCAGCAGTGTGGACGATGGTCTGGCCTATCGCGCTGTGCAGGCCAGCGTGGGCCTGAGCGCCGGCACCGAGCCTGTCTGGCCGGGCGTGCTTGGCATGCAGGTGGTCGACAACGAGGTGACGTGGGAGGCGGTCTACGCCACCCGGGTGACCTGGAAGGCGATCCCGCTGTACGTGAGCGGTGCTACCGAGCCGGCGTGGCCGACAGATGCTGACGGTATGGTGCGCGACGGCACCGTGGACTGGCGCACCGCCGCGCGCATGGTCGAGGACGAGAACTGCCCGAACAGCAAGATCGTGGCCATTGCCGCGAGCAAGGTGTTCGCGGGCGACGGGGACATTGCGCCCTACAGCGCCACGGTCAACCCGCTGGACTGGTCCACGCCGGAGGACGCCGGGTTCCTGCCCACGGGCTTGCAGAACTATGGCTCCAACCCGGTGGAGGCGCTGGCGCTGTATCGCGGCAACCTGGTCGCGTTCAACGCCGAGGCCTTCCAGCTCTGGCAGGTGGACGAAGATCCGGCGAACATGGCGCTGGTCGATGCCTTGCCCATCGGCTGCACGCACCACCATGCCACCGCGCCTGTGTCCAACGACCTGTTCTTCCTGTCCACGCAGGGCGTGCGCTCGCTGAGCATCACCGCCAATAGCACCAACTACCAGGCCGGTGATGTGGGCATGCCCATCGATGCGCTGGTGCAGGCGGCGATCCAGCAGGCCAAGGACAACGGCGACCCCGAGCCCATGGCGCTGTACTACCCCGCGATGGGCCAGTACTGGCTGATGTTCCCGAGGCTCGGCCACGGTGGCGGGGAGGGCGGCGAGGATGAGGTTGCGGCCGAAACCCACGTGTTCGTCTATTCGATGACCGGATCGGTGGGCGCCTGGTCGCGCTACATCTTCCCGTTCGAGGTGACCGACTGGTCCATCGGTGGCGACAACCTGTACCTGCGCTCGGGCGATTTCATCCACCGTGTTGACCCATCCGTACTAGGCGATGAGATCAGCAATGGCGGGGAGAGTTCAGAGATCGTCCCGTTCCCCGGCCTAATCCAGTGGCCGTGGCTGGACTTCGGCCAGCCGGGCGTGACGAAGATGCTCTGCGGGTTCGACATCGTGGGCGAGGGCGCGGTGTCGGTGTCGTTCGGCTTCGATCAGCGCAACGCCGGGATGTTCACGCCGCCCTGGACGGTGGTACCGGACACCGTGCCCGGCCAGGTGATCCCGATGCCACTGGCCGCCCCGTCGCTGGCGGTTCGCTTGACCTACGACGGCACCGAGACGTGGCAGTGGAACGCCTTCGGCCTGTATCTCCAAGACCAACGGCCCATGGCCTGATGTCCGTTGAACGTCAACGTCATTGAACGACCCTATCCAAATGGCCCGCCTTCCTTCCAATGCGATCCCTTGCCGGCCCGCGCACCTGCTGTACCTGGCCGAGGGCATGCGCTTGGACGAGCGGGCGCAATTCCTGGCCGTCACCGGGCTGGAGGCGTTCTCGGTCGATGCCGCTTCCGCGTACCTGATCGCCACGGCTGACGTCTCGCAGGGGTTCGCCATCACGGTGCTGACCGACGACAACCTGCCGGCCGCCGCGGGCGGGTTCCAGCCTGTGGCGCCGGGCGTGTGGTCGGCCTGGATGGTCGGCACGACCGAAGGATGGGCGCAGCAGTGGCGCAGCCTGACCAAGGCCACGCTGTGGCTGATGGATCGGGTATTCGAGACCGGCGCCCACCGGGTGCAGACCTGCGCACTGACCAGCCGGGAGAAGGCCATCGAGTGGTTCGAGCGCTCGCTGGGGTTCAAGGCCGAGGGCGTGCAGCGCCACTTCGGCATCCGGGGCGAGGACATCGCCCAGTTTTCGCGCCTTCGAGGTGAATGATGGGCAGCAGCAAGAACAAGGCCGCCGACCAGGCAGCCGCCGCCGAGGCGCAGCGCACGGCCAACATCAACAGATCGGTGCAGTCGATCAACGCGGCCTACGATGATCCGCGCCGACAGGCCGACATCGCCGACTTCCTGGGTGCAACGCGCAGCTTCTACCGCCAGAACCTGGACCGGGAGAAGGCGGTGCAGGACCGCAGCCTCAAGTTCGCCCTGGCCCGTAGCGGACAGACGGGCGGCTCGCTGGCTGTGGATCAATCCCGCCGACTGGGCGAGCAGTACCTGTCCGGGGTGCTGAGCGCAGATCGGCAAGCGCAGGCGCAGGCCAATGCACTGCGGGATGCAGACGAGCAGAGCCGGCTGGGGCTGATCTCGCTGGCGCAGGGTGGGGGCGATCTAACGTCGGGTGCGTCGCGCGCTGGACAGTCGATGCTGGCGAACATGACCGGCGCCAGCGCCCAACGCAACGCCGATTTCCTCGGCAGCGTGTTCGGCGGGACGGCCGGCTTCTACGAGAACAGCAGGAACGCTGCGGCGGCACGTCGAGGTCAGAACGACGTGCGCCAGTGGCTCTATGGAGGTGGGTGATGGGTATCGGATTGGGATTGAACCTCGCTGGGGCGGGGCTGGATTACCTCAACAAGCGCAAGACGGCCAAAGCGCAGGGCCGCATCTTGGCCGAGCAGACCGCGCAGCAAGCCGCGCGCCAGGCCGAGGCTGACCAGGCCATTGCCGGGCTTCTGGCCCAGCGCGCCGGGTCGAGCGCGGCGCCGCTGCGTGGCGCCATCGGCGATGAGTACCTGGGTCAGGTGCTTGCGGCCATGCCCAACGCAACGCCCGGCCTGAACCAGGTAGGCGCGCTGAGCAATGCCTACCGGAACATGGCGGGTGCGGCGGCCACGGGCGTGGGCGACTACGGCACGCGCATGGCCAGCCTGATGGCGCGCATGGACGCCCCGACCCGGCAGCGGGTGCAGGAGGGCCAGCAGGAGGATCGGCTGCGCTCCACGCTGGGCCTGATCGGCCGGCAGTCCGACAGCGACCGCTATCTGGCCGAACTGCGCCTGCGCGGCGTGAAGCCCAACCCGTGGATGTCGGCGGCTTCGTCGCTGCTGGGCGCGGCCGGTAGTGCGGTGGGCTCGCGCGCGGGTGGCGGGTTCGGATCTCCTGGCGCCGGTGGCGGCATGGGGCAATTTGGAAACAACCAGAACTGGATCGGCGATCCGTCGCTGTGGGGAGGCTGAGATGGCAGACGGATGGTCTGAACTGGGTCGAGTTCTGGGCGGCGGAGTGAACACCGACGACGCCTACAGCCGCGGCGCCACGCGTGCAGCGCAGTTGGAGGGCCTGATTGCCGATGCGCAGATGAAGCGGAACAAAGCGCAGGCGCAGGCCCAGATGGCAGGCGCGCTGGCGAAGATGGGCGACGACCCGAACCTGGCGACGGTGTTTGCCTCCGGGTATGACCCGCGCCAGCTCTCGGGCTATCGGGGCGACGTACAGGAGCAGGTCTTCCGTGGTGACGCCGTGGCGCGGGCCCTGGCTGGCGACTTTACTGGCGCCAATGCCAACCTGTTTGGCGTTGCCAGCGGTCCGCAGGCGCTGGCGACGGTGGAGGGGCAGAACCTGATCGCAAACCGCTTTGCGGAAGGTGGCGGCGGCGTGACCACGACCGAGCAGGGTCGGGCCGGCGCGGCTGCTGATTACGCGCGTGCGGACTCAAGCCGAGCGTCCGCAGCATCGAGCTACGCCAGCGCTGCTCGAACGAGGCAGGCGGCGGGCATTGATGCCGCCAGGTTTGGCCTTGAGCGATCCGGCCAATGGAATCCGGGCGGGAAGCCGGCGGCAACTGGTGGCGGCGGCGGCGAGAAGCCGCTTCCGGTGGCGGCCCTCAAGCCGCTGCTTGAAATCGAGGATGCCCTTGGTGGCACCCAAGTCATGTCGGACATCATCGGCAAGCACACGCGTCGGATGAAAGAGGGCTCCCTCGTCATCTCTCCGTGGGACGCCCTGATGGCTAAGGGCCGAACCGCTGCTGGCATCGCCAGCGACAACGACGTGGCAATCAACGAGTGGAACGCTGACAAGACCAAGATCGTCAACGAGTCGCTCCGACTGAACAAGGGCGTCCAGACAGAAGGCGATGCCCAGCGTGCCGCGAACGAGCTGATGGCAGCCAATGACGAGGCCACCGCAACTCGGGCTCTTGAGCGCCTTGCCGAGATCAACGCCCACGCCGTCCAGTTGCAGGTTCGCAAGCGCGATTTGATCAATACCAACTATGGCAGGGCTCCGACCCAAAGCCTGGGGGATGTGTTCGGAGGTCAGGCGCCGGCGGCTGGCGCTGCTGTCCAGAGGGCCAGGAACCCGAGCACTGGGCAGACCATGGTCCTCGTCAACGGCCAGTGGGTGCCCGAATAATGGCGACGAACACAACAATTCCACCGCTGCCCCCAGGGTTCGTCCTGGATCCGCCTGCTCAGCAGCAGGGCATTCCGCCGCCGCCTCCTGGCTTTGAGCTGGAGGCTCCAGCGCCTCGCGCGGACTTTTCTCGCGTTCAGGGCGGGATTCGAAGCACCGAAGCGAACACGGCTCGGGATGGTTGGGAGCGCGGATTGAAGCGCGACATCGCCATGGGTGGCCGCTCCGTCATCCAGGGTATCGGCTCGCTTGTGGGCGCTCTGGGTGGCGACGCCTTCAACCGCTTCCTCGTGCCCGGCGATCAGCCTAGCTACCGCGATGCGGCTGCTGCATTCGCTAATGACCTTGGGTTGCCATCGCCGGAGACGTCGCGGGAGCGAGTGATGGGCGGCATTGGCGAGGCTCTGGCGGGGGCCGGCGCCACGTTGGGCATCGGTGGGGCACTGAACGCTGGCCGCACCGCCTTGACCGCGCCATCCGTTCGCACGGCCGCTGCCGATGTGCTGACCGCCCAGCCTGGACTGCAACTGGCCAGCGCCTTTTCAGGGTCCGGCGCGGGATCGATCGCGCGCGAGTCTGGCGCGGGCGAGGGTGGCCAGTTGGCCGCAGCGCTGCTGGGAGGGCTGGCGCCCGGCGCTGTTTCTGCCGGCACCCCGATGGCTTTCAGGGGAGTGTTGCGCGGCGGGGAGACGAACAGGGCGAACTTGGAAAGGGCTATTTCCGATTTCAGTGCTTTGGGCGGCGCAACGCCGACCGTGGGCCAGGGCACGGGTAGCCGGCTGCGCCAGGGAATGGAGAGCCTACTCGGCGCAAGTCCAGCTGCTGGAGGTGTGATGGCACGTGCCGGTGAGCGACAGGGTGAGCAGATCGGTGCCGGCCTGAACACCTTGGCCCGCAGCATGTCCCGAAATCCGACCGCAGAAGGCGCAGGTCGCGCTATTCGCGAGGGAGTGGATGAGTTCTCTGCCGGCGTCCGCACGCGCCGCCGCGAGTTGTACAACCAACTGGACAAGCACGTCCCACCTGACTCGCAGGTGGCGCTGGCGCGGACGCAGCAGGCCTTGGCTGACCTGACCACTCCGGCCGCTGGCGCCGAGGCGACCACGGGGGCGCTGGTGAACCCGATGCTCAAGTCGCTGGCGGACAACATTGCCCAGGACCTGGCGGCCGGGCAGGGCGGGCTCCCATACGATGCCGTGAAGGCAATCCGGTCCCGCATCGGGGACGAAGCATTCTCTTTCACGTTGTCCCCGGACAAGCCGACCGCCCAGCTTCGTCAGGTGTACGGCGCACTCACGGCCGACATGGAGGACTTGGCGCGCGCTGCCGGTCCGGCGGCTGAGCAGTCTGTGCGACGCGCCAACACCTACTACAAGGCCAGCCAGAAGCGCCTGGAGCTGCTTGAGCAGGTCGTGGACAAGAACGGCGGCCCGGAGCGGGTATTCCAAGCCGCAATGGCGGGTACGCGCGATGGCGCGACTGTGCTGCGCTCAGTCATGCGCTCTCTGCCAGAGGACGCGCAGAAGGACGTAAGCGCAGCGGTCATCCGTCGCATGGGCCTTGCCAATCCGGGCGCACAGGACGCGGCTGGTGAGACGTTCAGCGCGGCCACGTTCCTGACCAACTGGAACAAGCTCAGTCCAGAGGCGCGCGCGACGCTATTCAACCGCTACGGCGCGGACATGAGCGAGAACATCGACAAGATCGCCAAGGTTGCCGAACGGATCAAGGAGGGGTCGGGCGTGCTACGGAACCCGTCTGGGACCACGGCGCAGATGGCCGCGCTTGGATACTACGGCAGCCTTGGGGTTTCGCTAATGACTGGGAATATCCCTGTATTTGCGAAACTGGCGGTAATTGGCGGAGGCGCGAACGTTGCGGCCAGGCTGTTCACCAACCCCTACTTTGTGGGTTGGCTTGCGAAATCTACGCAGATGCCAGTTGGGTCGCTTCCTGCGCAGATCAACGTCCTCAAGCGAATTGCTGCAGAGGGGAAAGACGATGATGTGGCGGAGTTCGCCTCAGCGCTAGAAGATGCGTCGCAGGAAGCCGGAGAGATCGAACAATAGGGAGACGGCGCATACCAGGACGATCCCAAGCACGAGCATTCCACCCCACCCGAATACGATGTCGTGCCACCACTTAGTGGGGAAGCGCGCCTCAAGTTCGCGTTTCCGATCAGCACTCTTAATCTCCGCCCACGCCTTCTCAGGCGAGTAGCCCGTTCCCTGCCAGCGCGGATCGTCGGTCATGGGGTGTCCTTAGAGCCAGCCAAAGCCACGGGCCATGACGCCGGCCAGGCCGAGGGCGACGAAGATGATCGCGCCGAACAGTACGCGAAAATCCTGCTTGGTGTCCGAGCGCAATTCCCGGATATCGGCCTTCATCTCCGACAACTCACGGAGGATGTGTTCGCAGGTGCTTTCCAGCTTGGCGACCCGGGCTTCCATCCCTCCATCATGGGGTGGACCTCCACCTGAGACAAGGGGAGGCCCTGCGGCCTCGTTGGTGAAGCCGATGCCCCGCTTGGCGACGTTACTCATCGGCCGCCGCCTCGGGGTTCTCGTCCAGCCATTGCTGAACGCCGCCTCGCACCAATGTCCACAGTGTTCCGCAGTTCGAGCACGACAGGGTGAGTAATGGGGTTTGGGTGTCCGCCGCCACGCCGTCGATCCCGTTGTGTTGCCCAACCATGCCCAGTTGCCTCGCCGTGTCGTGCAACTCCCAGCGTCCCTCGCCGCAGCGCAGGCAACTGGCGTTCAGATCCTTGGCCACGCAGAACCGGTGGAACTCCGCCCCTGAGATGTAGCGGGGCTTGAGGATGATCGGCGCCATTTCGCTCCCCAGCGTGTGGCTGCCGATCCTATCACCGGGCGGGGCGGCGGCAGGAGCGCAAGCATGTTGACATGGTGTGTATCGTGTGTATAATCACAGTCCATGAAGAGTTCGGACCTAATCAAAGAACTGGAGGCGGCCGGATGGCAGCTTGATCGCGTTCGCGGCTCGCACCACACCTACAAGCACCCGCAGAATCCGAACATCATCACTGTTCCGCACCCCAAGAAAGACTTGGGTAGGGGGTTGGTCGCCAGCATCCGCAAGGCTGCTGGCCTGCAATAAGGAGGCAATTATGAGATATCCCGCCATGATCGAAGCCGGCGACGAGAACACCGCTTGGGGTGTTGTTGTTCCGGATCTTCCGGGTTGCTTCTCGGCTGGCGACACGCTGGACGAGGCGATGGTGGCCGTAGAAGAGGCGGCTGCCGCCTGGATCGATGCGGCTCTGGACGCTGGCAGAGAAATCCCCCGCCCGTCGTCTGTGCAGGCCGCCAGCGCCGATTACGCCGGCTGGATTGTCGCGTTCGTCAATGTCGATCCGGCACTCCTGGATGACGCGGTTGAGAGGATCAACATCACTCTGCCGCGCCGTGTACTGGCTCGCTTGGACGCCAAGGCGAGGGACGCTGGCGAGTCCCGCTCCAGTTATATCGCGCATATGGCCGTCGGCTGACCCTTACGATCAAAATTTGATCAACACGAACCCCGCTCCGGCGGGGTTTTTCGTGTCTGCCCCTCCGTTGAACGTCGCGCCAGTCCCGGCAGCATGTCGGAAACCCGGAGACAGCCGACAGTGAAAAGCGAAGCCGCCGAAGCCACAGCCGCCGCAATTGCCCACAAGGCCACGTTCGTCGGCGGTGGCACCGCGTTCTGGGGCGGGATCACGGCCAACACCGTGGCGGCCCTTGGCGGCCTTCTGGTCGCGCTCGTTGGCCTGTCAGTGCAGTGGTACTACAAGCACAAGGAGGATCGGCGCCGGGACGAGCTTCACCGGCGCCGGATGAATGATCTGCTGCGGGGCTACGAGGATGATCAGGATGTCTGAGCAGCAGCCCAGCATCCAGAGCGTCGGCCTGGCCGCTGCGCCGGTGCGGGTCGCGGTGACGGCGCTGGCCCTGAGTCTGGCCGGCATCGCGGGCTGGATCGCGCGCGAGGGCGACAGTCCGGTGGTGTCGGTCGAGGGTGAGGAGCGCATGGCGCCGCACATCCCGACCCAGGGCGACGTGCCGACCATCGGGCACGGCTCCACGCGCTACGAGGACGGCAGGCCGGTGCGGTTGACCGATCCCCCGATCCCTCGGAAGCGGGCCGAGGCGCTGGCGCTGGCGCTGCACGACGAGGAGGCGGTCAGGTTCAGGGCTTCGCTGCCAGGAGTGGAACTGACGCAGGGCGAGTTTGACCTGTACCTGGACTTCACAGGCCAGTACGGCATCGGCAACTGGCGTGGGTCATCCATGCGGCGTGAGTTGCTGGCGACCGTGGGCGTGCCGATGGAGAAGGCAGCGGTTCACTACAAGCGCGCCTGCGCCGCGCTGCTGCGCTACCGCTACGCTGCGAAGTACGACTGCTCCACCCTGGTCAACGGCAAACCGAACAAACGGTGCTGGGGTTCCTGGGAGCGGCAACTGGAACGCCATGCGAAGTGCGTGGCGGAGCAGGGCGGCTGATGTTCTTCCCCGGCCTGCTGATTGGGATCTTGATCGGCCTGTGCCTGTCGTCGGTCCTGCGCATCATCCAAGAGAGGCTGTGGCCATGAACCTCGATCCGTTTCGCCCTTACGCCGACCTGATCCGCTGGGGCCTTACGCTGCTGGTGGCCGGCCTGCTGGTGTTCGGTAGCCACAAGTGGGGCGCCCACACGTGGGAGGCCAAGTACGTCGCCGAGGTGGCCGCCCACGCCGAGACCAAGGGCGTGCATGCCGCGCAGACCAGGGCGCTCGCCGACGCTACCGCCGCCGTCGCGGCCAAGGCCAAGCGCGCTTCCGAAACCGTCGCGCGTGAACGCGAAGCCATTGACCAGAAGTTCAAGGAGCAAACCCGTGAAGCCGAACGCCGTGAAACTGCTCTGCGCGCTGACCTGCGTCGTGGTGCTGTCCGCCTGCAGGAGCGCTGGACCTGTGATCTGCCCGGCACCGCAGCCGGTGGTGCTGCCGGCCATGCCCGACAAGCCGACGCCGCAGGGCGCTTCGGTAGCGCGGCAGCAATTGTTGCAGCAGGCGACACCGACGCCGCAGTGATCGAGTGGCTGTGGGAGTCCTGGCAGGCCGACCGCCGCGCCCTGATTGAAGCCGGCTACGCGGTGGAAGCGCCGGAGTAGCCCGGTGAAGATCAAGCTCAAGGACCAGCTCAACCGCGTCGTTACGTTCGACCCGGACGCGGGCGCGACCGTGGGCCGGAACCTGCGCTGGCCCAATGGCCAAGTGGTCACAGAGGCCGAGCTGCGCAACGTCGGTCAGCCTGCCGGCGCGGCGCTTGGCTCGGGTGTCGCGACCGCCGCGTCCACGCTCTGGCGCCTGATCCGAGAGATACCGGCCAACATCCAGGCACTGGCTGGGCTGAGCGGCACGGGCGTGCTGCGCCGCACGGGCGACTCCACGTTCGACACGGCCGCCACGACGGACGACGTGCCCGAGGGCGGCAACCTCTACTTCACCAACACCCGTGCCGATGCCCGCGCCGCGCTGGCGGTAGCCGCGCACGTTGCCGAGCCCAACCCGCACCCGCAGTACATCCTCGCCGCCGCACTCGCTGGGCTGGTCGATGCAGTGGATGACGCTGCGGCAGCAGGCCTCGGCGTCCATGTTGGCGCCATGTACCGCAACGGCTCCGTCCTGATGATCCGAATCACCTGAGGAGAACACCATGTCCGAACTCATCGCCGCAACCACCGCAGCCGCTACGTCGGCCGACTTCACCCTTGCCGCTGGCGAGAGCGCTACCGTGTTCATGACCGACGGCAACGGCGGCTCGGTGTTCGGCCAGGCCGAGGTGCAGATCAAGTCTGCCTCCGGACAGTACTTCACCGTCCCCGGCGGCACGCTCAACGCCTCCAACGGCGGGGTCAAGATCACGGCAGCCGGAACTTACCGCGTGGTCAAGTGGGCTTCTCAGGAAGCCACGGGCGTGGACAAGGTATGAGCATCAACCGCCCGATCATCGGCTCACTGGTTGAGCCGATCATTCAGGGGATGGATACGGGCGGCGGCGGGGGTCCTGCTGTGTTTCGATTGGTCGGCAGCCACCCTCCTGCCACCGTAGGCGTCGCGTACTCGTGGAAGCCGACCGCGCTCAATGGCGTCGCGCCGATTACGTTCGCGCTGACGGGCGATCTGCCTGATGGGCTGTCGTTCGATACCGACGATGGCGAGATCCACGGCACGCCAACGGAGGTGTGGAGCGATGGCTTCACGATCACGGCGACCGACGACACCAGCGCCGAGGCGGTGCTGCACCGAACGCTCATGGTCAACGCGACGGTTCCAGGTGCGCCGACCATCGGCACTGCAACTGCAGGCAACGCCGAGGCATCGGTGGCGTTCACCGCGCCAGGTAGCGACGGCGGAAGCGCGATCACCGGCTACACGGTCACGTCTGACCCGGGCGGCATCACCGCCAGCGGTGCAAGCTCGCCCATCGTCGTCTCCGGCCTGACCAACGATACCGAGTACACGTTCACCGTGACCGGGACCAACGCCGTAGGCACGGGACCGGCCAGCGCTGCGAGTAACGCGGTTACCCCTAGTTCGACACCTCCGCTCACCGAACAAGTGCAGGCGCTGTACGTCAAATACAGCGCCTCCGGCAGCATGCTTGACCTAACGGACGCTAGCACGCTGTTCCAGAACAGTAACGGGACTGGAGTGGTAGCGAATGGCGATCCAGTCGGATACGCGGCTGACCTGAGTGGGAGTGGAAACCCAGCGAAGCAATCGACGGCCAGCTATCGTCCAGCGTACAGCCCGAGCGGCGTACTCTACGACGGCGTGGACGACGGATTGGTATGCGAGCTTTCGCCGACTGGTGGGTACCGCATATACATGGCGGTAGCCGTCAAGGCCCGCGCAGCGGTTTCCTACCTCTTTGATACGCGCGAGACGGGGGACTCGACGTTCCCCGGGTTCGTCTACAGGAACAATAACAATCCGATGGATGGGGGAGGGGTGACTAATCTGTTCGAGCCTGAGCCCATCGCTCCCAACAGTGGCACGCCGTCGATGCTGGACACCGGCTATGCCGTCACCCAGACATCCACTCGCCTCTCCCTGGGTTGCAGGTTCTCGCCTGGAGACGACCCAGTGATTGGACATATCCGCAGGGTTGTTGCGATCAATGCGAGTCCATCTGTTGATGATGTTGCGCTCATCCGTCAATGGCTTATGGAGGGCGTATGAACCTCGTCGCCATCATCCCCGCTCAATACCTTCTCGCCACGAACGCAGCACTAGCGACACAAGGTTTCGGCCCCTCAAATTTCAGTGTTCAGTGCTTCGAGAGCGGCCGAGCCAGCCACGCAGCCCTGCACGCATGGCACGACGCAGCGTTTGAGGCGGCAGTCACTGCACTACCGCACGTTGCCTACGACATTGGCACAGGCGACCCCGTAGCCCATACGCGCTCCCTGATCGATGCACAAGGCGCTAAGTGGGATGCGGATGCTGCGGAGCTTCCCAACACCGGCAACGTCACGGCGGGCAGCCTGTGCCGCTATGGGGAATCGCTGTGGTACGTCATCCAGACGCACAACCGCAGCACCTATGGCGGCGATCCCGCGCAGTACCCAGCACTCATGCGGCGGGCACGCAGGCCGGGCGTGGCTGAACCGTGGACGCAGCCGCTGGATTCTCTGGATGCCTACAAGTTAGTGAACCCGTTCACGGGCGAAGGCGACCTCTGCACCTATGCCGGCAAGACGTGGCGGGTGTCGCAGGCTGATGGAGCGGGGAACAACGTCTGGACGCCGGGACAGTTCGGCTGGATCCAGATGCAGTGACCGCCGTCCTCGCCTTCCTGCCCTGGGCCGCCATCGCTGCTCTGCTGATCGTCGGGGCCATCATCTACCCGGAGGAATCGTGACCCACAAGTTCAACACTCAGCGAAAGTTCGGCGAGGCCCAGTGCTACGTCCACGCCGTGATCGACGGCCGGCACTGCCTGTTCACCGAGGACCAGGTGCGCGTCGCCCAGGAGCGTGCGCGGACGCAGCAGGAGGACGTACCGAAGCCGGTTCGGGCCTGGTGGCGGTTCTGGAAGTAGGCCGATTCCTACGTCACGCCGCGGCACCCTCCGATTGCCATCCACCGAGGATTCCTCGACAGTTCGTTCAGCCAGCAACGCGCGCGCCTCGGGCCATCCACCGCGCGGGCCGGGGTAGGGATGCCCCGGCTGCTGGTCAGGCGCCCAGGTACTTCGCCCACTCGTCCATGAGCGTGCGGCGCTTGTCGATCAGCGCGCCGCGGCGGTAGGCGGCTTCGGCCTTGTTGCGGATCGCGTGGGCCAGCGCCATTTCGACGACCTCGTGCGCGTGCTCGGTCGTCTCGGCCGCCCAGTCGCGGAAGCTAGACCGGAACCCGTGGACGGTGTACGGCAGACCCAGCCCCTTCGGTGGCGCGCGCTGGACCAGGTAGAGCATCGCGTTGGCCGACAGGGTGAACGGCGGCTTGTCCTTCGGCAGCGCCCGCAGGATCGCCACAGCGGCCGCCGGCAGCGGCACGACATGCTCCCGACCTCCCTTCATGCGCCCGGCCGGGATCGTCCACAGTGCCCCGTCCAGATCGAACTCCGACCACTGCGCCCCGACCGTCTCGTTCGTGCGGGCGGCGGTGAGGATGGTGAAGCGCAGGGCGCGCCGCGCCCGGTTGTCGCGCTGCGCCAGGCTGGCCATGAATGCCGGCACCTGGTCGAACGGCATGGCCGCGTGGTGGCTGGGCTTCTGGACCTTCGAGGGCTTCGGCAGCAGCTTGTCCAGGTGGCCACGCCAGCGCGCCGGGTTCTCGCCCGAGCGCAGGCCATGCACCCGCGCCCAGTCCAGCACGCGCTCGATCCGGCCGCGCACGCGGTTGGCCGTCTCGGTCTTCTTGGTCCAGATCGGTCGCAGCCTGGCCAGCACCGCGGCGGTGTCGATCGCGTCGACCGGGGTATCCCGTGCCGGCCCATAGTCGGCCAGCGACTGCGTCCACTGGTCGGCCTGGGCCTCGTTCTTCCAGCTCGGCCGCAGGCTTTCGATCAGGGCGTCGGCACACTCGCCGAACGTGCGCCCAGGCGCCGCATGCGCGCGCCTGGCCTCGACGGGGTCCTGTCCGCTGGCCAGCACTCGCCGCTGCGCCAACGCCGCGCCACGGGCTTCCTGGAGCGTCACAACCGATGCCGGCCCCAGCCCCATTTCCCGGCGCGTCCCGCGAAGCTGGTAGCGCAGTACCCATGACTTCGAACCGGTAGGTCCGACCAGCAGGTACAGGCCGCCGCCGTCTGCGTGATAGCCTGCTGCCGTCGCCGCCTGGACTGCCCGCGCCGATAGCCGATTGATCGGTCGTGCCATGCCCCACCATCCGCCCCATGCTTGGGGGTGCGATTCAGAGACCGGGCATGATACGGGTGTGGAGTCGCACCCGCTGATCCTGCTGGATTTTGCGACGGCGTGCGACGGCGTGCGACGGATGAAACGGCCTCTCACTCCGCCAAGTCAGCCAGGAAAGCCCGCAGCGATGCGGGTTTTTTCGTTCCCGGCGGAGGGAAAGGGCCTGCCGGGTATCGCGCCCGGACGGTGGCCTGCCGCGCAGCGGCGAACGACTC
>Ga0209792_1000419_pt1 | contig 31992 bp, 28 predicted proteins | sample EBPBio142005_DNA_FD_185860 | JGI IMG/M metagenome (GOLD analysis project Ga0209792, IMG submission 185860) | Wastewater treatment Type I Accumulibacter community from EBPR Bioreactor in Madison, WI, USA - Reactor 1_6/14/2005_ DNA (SPAdes)... | ecosystem: Engineered > Bioreactor > EBPR >... | reverse complement strand
CGACGGAGTCGGTGTGGCCCACGGCGATGATCACTTCCAGGTTGATGCCCTTGACCTTGGAGGCCAGGTCGTCCAGCTTGGCCTTGCCTTCGGGCTTCAGGACGGACTTGTCGAAGTCGAAGAAAGCATCGGCGGCGTAAGTCACCTTGCTGGCAGCTGCCGGAGCGGGCTTGGGAGCAGCGGGAGCGGCAGCGGCCGGAGCGGGCGCAGGTGCGGGAGCCGGTGCAGCGGCTGGAGCGGCCTTCACCAGGGCACCGTCGCAACCTTCAGCGGCAGTGGCAGGCGTCCAGTTGGCATCGCGCCAGCACAGTTCGTTGGTGCCGTTCTTCCAGACCAGCTCGCCAGAGCCGTTCTGCCAGTTGTCGACGACCTTGCCGCCGTCGGCGGCCTTGACTTGTGCGACTGCCGAGGTTGCGAGCACGGCGGAGGCCAACAACATAGCCACTTTGTTCAGTTTCTTCATGGTTCTCCTCTTGGGGATTAAGGCGCAGCCGCGCTGCGAATCAGGGACGTGATCAGTGACCATCACCAAAAACGTTGAATTGATTGTGCCATACGTCATTGGCGAAAACGCCCTGGCAATGTCCGCGAAACGTAAGACGAACGCGCATTTGGCGCTATATGTTGCGAAGTTGCGACAGGCGCTTGCGCCTAAAATGACCCTTTCGCCCTGTCGTACGCGCCTTCTTCTATGACCCAGTTTGCCAAAGAAACCCTGCCCATCAGCCTGGAAGAGGAGATGCGCCGCAGTTACCTCGATTACGCCATGAGCGTGATCGTCGGGCGGGCATTGCCCGACGCGCGCGATGGCCTGAAGCCTGTGCACCGGCGCGTGCTGTTCGCGATGCACGAGCTGAACAACGACTGGAACCGGCCGTACAAGAAGTCGGCGCGTATCGTCGGTGACGTCATCGGTAAGTACCACCCGCACGGCGACAGCGCGGTGTACAACACCATCGTGCGCATGGCGCAGGATTTTTCTCTGCGCCACATGCTGGTCGACGGCCAGGGCAACTTCGGCTCGGTCGATGGCGACAACGCCGCCGCGATGCGCTACACGGAAATCCGCCTGTCGAAGATCGCCCACGAGATGCTGGCCGACATCGACAAGGAGACGGTGGACTTCGGGCCCAACTACGATGGCAGCGAGAAAGAACCGCTGGTGCTGCCCAGCCGCCTGCCGAACCTGCTGGTCAACGGCAGCGCCGGCATTGCCGTGGGCATGGCGACGAACATTCCGCCGCACAACCTTAACGAAGTCGTCGATGCCTGCCTGCACTTGCTGCGCCACCCCGAGGCAACGATTGATGAGCTGATGGAGATCATCCCCGCGCCCGACTTCCCCACGGCCGGCATCATCTACGGCATCCAGGGCGTCAAGGACGGCTACCGCACCGGGCGCGGGCGCGTGGTGATGCGCGCCAAGGTGCACTTCGAGGACATAGACCGCGGCCAGCGCCAGGCCATCATCGTCGATGAGCTGCCCTACCAGGTGAACAAAAAGACGCTGCAGGAGCGCATGGCCGAGTTGGTCAACGACAAGAAGATCGAGGGCATCAGCCATATCCAGGATGAGTCGGACAAGTCCGGCATGCGCCTGGTGATTGAATTGAAGCGCGGCGAAGTGCCCGAGGTGGTGCTCAACAACCTGTACAAGCAAACGCAGCTGCAGGACACCTTCGGCATGAACATGGTGGCGCTGGTCGACGGCCAGCCCAGGCTGTGCAATCTGAAGGACTTGATCGAGGTCTTCATCGGCCACCGCCGCGAGGTCGTGACGCGCCGCACCGTGTTCGAGCTGCGCAAGGCACGCGAACGCGGCCATGTGCTCGAGGGCCTGGCCGTGGCGCTAGCCAATATCGACGAGTTCATCCGCATCATCCGCAATGCCCCGACGCCACCGGTGGCCAAGGCCGAGCTGATGGCCCGCAGCTGGGACAGCCAGCTGGTGCGCGAGATGCTGACGCGCACGCGCGAAGACGGCGGCGTGGTGAGCGCCGACGACTACCGCCCCGAGGGCCTGGAGCGCGAATACGGCATGCAGGACGGCGGCCTGTACCGCCTGTCGGACACCCAGGCACAAGAGATTTTGCAGATGCGCCTGCAGCGCCTGACCGGCCTGGAGCAGGACAAGATCGTCGCCGAGTACAAGGACATCATGGCGGTCATCGAGGACTTGCTGGACATTCTGGCCAAGCCCGCACGCGTGTCCACCATCATCGGTGAAGAGCTGTCCGCCGTGCGCCAGGAGTTCGGTCAAACCAAGCTGGGCGCGCGCCGTAGCGAGATCGAGCACAGCGCGCAAGACCTGTCCACCGAAGACCTGATCACGCCCACCGACATGGTGGTGACGCTGTCGCATACCGGCTATATCAAGAGCCAGCCCCTATCGGAGTACCGCGCGCAAAAGCGCGGCGGACGCGGCAAGCAGGCTGCGGCCACCAAAGAGGACGACTGGATCGACCAGCTCTTCATCGCCAACACGCATGACTACATCCTGTGTTTCTCCAACCGAGGCCGGCTGTACTGGCTCAAGGTGTGGGAGGTGCCTGCCGGCTCGCGCGGCTCGCGCGGGCGGCCCATCGTCAACATGTTCCCGCTGCAGGAGGGCGAAAAAATCAACGTCGTGCTGCCGCTCACCGGCGAAATGCGCAGCTTCCCCGAAGACCGCTATATCTTCATGGCCACCAGCATGGGCACGGTGAAGAAGACGGCGCTCGACGAATTTTCCAACCCGCGCAAGGCCGGCATCATTGCCGTGAACCTGGACGATGGCGACTATCTTGTAGGCGCGGCGCTGACCGACGGCCAGCACGACGTGATGCTGTTCAGTGACGGCGGCAAGGCCGTGCGCTTTGACGAAAACGACGTGCGCCCGCTGGGCCGCCAGGCGCGCGGCGTGCGCGGCATGATGCTGGAGGACGGCCAGAGCGTGATCGCCATGCTGGTGGCCGAGGACGAAGAGCAAAGCGTGCTCACCGCCACCGAAAACGGCTACGGCAAGCGCACCAGCATCGTCGAGTACACGCGCCACGGCCGCGGGACCAAGGGCATGATCGCCATCCAGCAAAGCGAGCGCAACGGCAAGGTCGTGGCCGCCACCCTGGTGCATGCCGACGACGAGATCATGCTGATCACCGACACCGGCGTGCTGGTGCGCACGCGTGTGTCCGAGATCCGCGAGCTCGGCCGCGCGACGCAGGGCGTGACACTGATCTCGCTGGACGAAGGTGCCAAGCTCAGCGGCCTGCAGCGCATCGTGGAGAACGACGCCAATGCCGCAGCCGAGGCGCACGACACGGACGCACCACCTCCAGTGGACGCGTAGTATTATAAAAATAATAGCTGCTTGCGCTTTTCACATAAGCGCTAGATGCATATTTGATTGATAGCCATGAATCGCCCCTACAACTTCTCGGCCGGCCCGGCCGCCATTCCCGAAGAGGTGCTGCAACGCGCCGCCAGCGAGATGCTGGACTGGCATGGCAGCGGCATGGGCGTGATGGAGATGAGCCACCGCGGCAAGGAGTTCATCAGCATCTACGAACAGGCCGAAGCCGACCTGCGCGAGCTGCTGGCCGTGCCGCCGGAGTTCAAGATTCTGTTCATGCAGGGCGGCGGCCTGGCCGAAAACGCCATCGTGCCACTGAACCTCTCGCGCGCGGCCACCGTGGACTTCGTGGTCACCGGCAGCTGGAGCCAGAAGTCGCGCAAGGAAGCCGCCAAGTACGCGGCCGAGGTACACACCGCTGCCTCGGGCGAGGCCGGCGGCTTCACCACCCTGCCCGACCCGGCGGGCTGGCAGCTCAGCCGTGGCGCCAGCTACGTGCATATCTGCAGCAACGAGACCATCCACGGCGTCGAATTCCACGAGCTGCCCGACCTGAAAAGCCTGGGCAGCGAAGCGCCGCTGGTGATCGACTTTTCCTCCCATGTCGCCTCGCGCCCCGTCGATTGGAGCCGCGTCGGCCTGGCCTTTGGCGGCGCGCAAAAGAACATCGGCCCGGCCGGGCTGACCATGGTCATAGTGCGTGACGACCTGCTGGGCCATGCATTGAGCGCCTGTCCCAGCGCCTTTGACTATCGTGTCGTGGCCGACAACCACTCCATGTACAACACGCCGCCGACCTGGGGCATCTACATGGCGGGCCTGACCTTCCAATGGCTCAAGAAGCAGCGAGAAGGGGCCTTGAGCGGCGTAGCGGCCATGGAGGCGCGCAACATTGCCAAGGCGCGGCTGCTGTACGACTTCATCGACGCCTCGCCCTTCTATGTGAACAAGGTGGCCGCCAACTGCCGCTCGCGCATGAACATCCCGTTCTTCCTACAGGACGAAAGCCGCAACGACGCCTTCCTGGCCGGCGCCAAGGCGCGCGGCCTGCTGCAGCTCAAGGGCCACAAGTCCGTGGGCGGCATGCGCGCCAGCATCTACAACGCCATTCCGCTGGCGGGCGTGCAGGCGCTGGTGGACTACATGCAGGAATTCGAACGCCAGCAAGCCTGATGCCAGGTCTTGCATTCAGCGCCCAGCGTTGAGCACCACCGCACAACGCCCCACGCATATCGCTCCACGCATATCGCTCCACGCACAACGCACAACGCACAACGCCCCATGACCGAACCCCAAGCCTCCCCCGACCTGGCCGGCCTGCGCGTGCAGATCGACAGCATCGACCAGCAGCTGCTCACCCTGCTCAACCAGCGCGCCCAGGTGGCCGAGCAGGTGGGCGAGGTCAAGAAGCGCGAGGGCACGCCCTTCTTTCGGCCCGACCGCGTCGCCCAGGTGATCGAGAAAATCACCCGCGCCAACCCCGGCCCGCTGAAGGGCGCGCATGTGGCCGCCATCTGGCGCGAGATCATGTCGGCCTGCCTGGCACTTGAGTCGCCCCAGCGCGTTGCCGTGCTCGGCCCCGAAGGCACGTTTTGCGAGCAGGCGGCCATCGAATACTTTGGCGGCGCGGCCGACCTGATGTACTGCGCCAACTTCGACGAAGTCTTCCACGCCACGGCCGCGGGCAGTGCCCAGTACGGCGTGGTGGGGGTTGAGAACTCCAACGAGGGCGTGGTCACACGCTCGCTGGACATGTTTTTGCACACCCCCTGCCATGTGGTGGGCGAGGTGAGCCTCTTGGTGCGCCACAACCTGCTGCGCCAGGTCAACAACGCCGAACACATCGAGGCCGTGCTGGCCCACCCCCAGGCGCTGGCGCAATGCCAGGCCTGGCTGTCCAAGCATCTGCCGCACGCCGAGCGCCGCCCGGTGTCGAGCAACGCCGAGGGCGCGCGCCTGGCCGCCACGAATCCGGCCTGGGCGGCGCTGGCCAGCGAGCGCGCGGCGCAGCAATATGGCCTGCATGTGGTGGCCCATGCCATCCAGGACGAGGCCTACAACCGCACGCGCTTTGCCGTCATCTGCCTGCCGCACACGCTGGCCACCGCTGCGCCCTCGGGCCACGATTGCACCAGCCTCATCATCTCGGTGCCGAACCGCCCTGGCGCCGTGCACGACCTGCTGGTGCCGCTGAAGAAGTACGGCGTGTCGATGACGCGCTTCGAGTCGCGCCCCGCGCGCACCGGTCAGTGGGAGTACTACTTCTACATCGACATCGAGGGCCACCCCGCCGAGCCCAACGTGGCCCAGGCCCTGGGCGAGCTGCAACAGCTTTGCGCCTTCTACAAGCTGCTGGGCACCTACCCCATCGCTGCATGAGGAGCGGCCATGTTTGAACAACTCGGCCTGATCGGTTGCGGCCTGATGGGCGGCTCCTTCGCCCTGGCCATGAAGAAGGCCGGCCTGGTGCAGCGCGTGGTGGGCTACAGCAAGTCACCCTCGACGACGGAGCGCGCGCGCCAGCTCGGCGTGATCGACGTCGAGGCGCCCTCTGCCCTGCTGGCCGCGGCCGGCGCCGACATCGTGCTGCTGGCCGTGCCCGTAGCCGCCACCGAGGCCACGCTCAAGGCCATCAAACACCTGGTCACGCCGCAGATGCTGATCATGGACGTGGGCTCGACCAAGGCCGACGTGGTGCAGGCCGCGCAGCGCGCCCTGCGTGACCAGTTCGGCTCCTTCGTGCCGGCACACCCGATCACCGGGCGCGAGGTCTCGGGCGTGGAACATGCCGAGGCCGACCTGTACCGCGGCCGCCAGGTCATCCTCACGCCCACCGAGCGCACGCTCACGGCCCAGCTGCGCCGCGCCGAAGGGCTGTGGACACAGCTGGGCAGCCGCGTCAGCAGCATGTCCCCCGAGTCACACGACGCCAGCTTTGCCGCCGTGAGCCACCTGCCGCATATGCTGGCCTTCGCCATGCTGTCCAGCATCATCGGCCAGCCCCAGGCGGACGACCTGCTGGCCCTGGCCGGCCCGGGCTTTCGCGACTTCACGCGCATTGCCGCCAGCGACCCGAAGATGTGGCGCGACATCCTGCGCGCCAACCGCGACGAGGTGTTGGCGCAGTCGCAGCTGTTCAAGCAGGCGCTGCAAGGGCTGGAGGACGCCATGCGCGCCAGCAGCGACCAACCCCTGGAAGACCTGATCACCCTGGCCAGCCACACCCGCGCCCACTGGCGCATGGGCGCGCAGCGCGGCCACAAGGACGCCTGATGTTTGCCATCCCATTTCTCGACCTGCCGCCCCTGGTGGGCGCGGCGGGCAGCGTGCAGCTGCCCGGCTCCAAAAGCATCTCCAACCGGGTGCTGCTGCTGGCCGCCCTGAGCCAGGGGACGACCGAAGTGCATGACCTGCTGGCCAGCGACGACACGCGCGTGATGCTGGACGCGCTGCGTGAGCTCGGCTGCACGGTGGACGAGGCCGGCAACGGCCTGGTGCGCATCACCGGCCTGGGTGGCGCCGCGCCACGCTCGCCGGCACGGCTGTTCATGGGCAACGCCGGCACGGCCATGCGCCCTTTGAGCGCGGCGCTGGCGCTGCTGGGCGGCGAATACGAGCTGTCTGGCGTGCCGCGCATGCACGAGCGCCCGATTGGCGATCTGGTCGATGCGCTGCGCCAGCTCGGCTGCCACATCGACTATCTGGGCAACGACGGCTATCCGCCGCTACGCATAGCGCATGGCGCCGGTCTGCCGCCGCTGCAGCTGCAGGCGCCGATACGCGTGCGCGGCGATGTCTCCAGCCAGTTCCTCACCGCCCTGCTGATGGCACTGCCGCTGGTGGCCATAAAGCAGGACGTGGTGATCGAGGTGGTGGGCGAGCTGATCTCCAGGCCCTACATCCACATCACGCTAGAGTTGCTGGCGCGCTTTGGCATTGCCGTGCGGCACGACAACTGGCAGCGCTTTGTCATCCCGGCCGGCAGCCGCTACCAGTCGCCGGGCAGCATCCATGTCGAGGCAGATGCCTCATCTGCTAGTTATTTCATAGCTTTAGGCGCAATTGCAGCGGGCGCAAATGGCCAAAATGGCATAAAAATTGAAGGCGTGGGCCTGGATTCCATCCAGGGCGACATCCGCTTCGTCGAGGCCGCGCGCGCCATGGGTGCGCAGATCACCGGCGGGCCGAACTGGCTGCACATCACGCGCGGCAGCTGGCCGCTCAAGGCCATCAGCCTGGACTGCAACCATATCCCCGACGCGGCGATGACGCTGGCCGCGATGGCGCTGTACGCCGAGGGCACGACCGAGCTGACCAACATCGCCAGCTGGCGCGTCAAGGAAACCGACCGCCTGGCGGCCATGGCCATCGAGCTGACCAAGCTCGGCGCCAGCGTCGAGGAAGGCGCGGACTACCTGCGCGTCACGCCTCCGGCCACGGCGCGCGACTGGCGCGCCGCCAGCATCCACACCTACGACGACCACCGCGTGGCCATGTGCTTCTCGCTCGCGGCCTTCAACCCGGCGCGCCTGCCGGTGCGCATCGAAGACCCGAAATGCGTGGCCAAGACCTTCCCTGATTACTTCGAGGCACTGTTTTCGCTCGCCCAGGCCGACGCGGCGCAGCTCCCGGTAATCTGCATCGACGGGCCCACGGCCTCGGGCAAGGGCACGGTGGCGGCCGCCGTGGCCGAGCGGCTGGGCTATCACTTTCTCGACTCGGGCGCGCTCTACCGCGTCACGGCCTTGGCGGCGGTGCGGGCCGGCATCCCTATCAGCGCCGAAAACGAAGCCGCCATCGCGCAGCTGGCGCGGCAGCTGCCGGTGCGCTTCGCAGGCAGCCGTATCTGGCTGGGCGACGAGGACGTGAGCGAAGCCATTCGTACCGAAGAGGCCGGCATGAACGCCTCGCGCGTCTCCGCCCTGCCCCTGGTGCGCAAGGCGCTCATCGCGCTGCAACACGGCTTTGCCCGCCTGCCGGGCCTGGTGGCCGACGGGCGCGACATGGGCACCGTGATCTTCCCCACGGCGCCGCTGAAGCTCTTCATGACCGCCAGCGCCGCCTGCCGCGCCGACCGGCGCTACAAACAGTTGATTTCCAAGGGGATTTCGGCTAATATCTTCGACCTTCGCGCAGACCTTGAGGCGCGCGACGCTCGCGATCAAAACCGCAGCGCCGCACCGCTCAAGCCTGCGCAAGACGCTTTGCCTCTGGACAACTCCCCGCTCACGATCGACGAGACCGTGAACCAGGTTTTGCACTGGTGGCAGGAGCGCCAGCCTTTCGCCTCTCGGGCGGCAGGCTGAACAACCGGCCCACACCGCCCCTTTCGCGCCGTCAGACGCATTGGTGGTGTGGTTTTTTGACCTTTTACCCCGTGGCGACCCTAGCCACCACCCTCCGCCCATAGTCTTAGAAACGGCCGCAATGGTGCAGCCGTAAACCCTGTGGTGCGGACAAGGAAACACATGTCCGAATCTTTTGCCGCCCTGTTTGAAGAATCGCTGCAACGCACCGAAATGCGTCCTGGCGAGGTCATCACCGCCGAAGTCGTGCGCGTTGAGCACAACTTCGTCGTCGTGAACGCTGGCCTGAAGTCCGAAGCCTACGTGCCAATCGACGAATTCAAGAACGACCAGGGCGAAATCGAAGTCCAGGTGGGCGACTTCGTGTCCGTGGCCATCGGCTCCATCGAAAACGGCTACGGCGACACCATCCTCTCGCGCGACACCGCCAAGCGCCTGGCCTCCTGGCTGAGCCTGGAAAAGGCCCTGGAATCCGGCGAATTCGTCACCGGCACCACCAGCGGCAAGGTCAAGGGCGGCCTGACCGTTCTGGTCAACGGCATCCGCGCCTTCCTGCCCGGCTCGCTGATCGACACGCGCCCGGTCAAGGACCTGACCCCCTACGAGAACAAGACCCTGGAATTCAAGGTCATCAAGCTCGACCGCAAGCGCAACAACGTGGTGCTGAGCCGCCGCGCCGTGGTGGAAGCCTCCATGGGCGAAGAGCGCGCCAAGCTGATGGAGACGCTGCGCGAAGGCGCCATCGTCAATGGCGTGGTCAAGAACATCACCGAATACGGTGCTTTCGTGGATCTGGGCGGCATCGACGGCCTGCTGCACATCACCGACATGGCATGGCGCCGCGTGCGCCACCCCTCCGAGGTGGTCACCGCCGGCCAGGAAATCATGGCCAAGATCCTCAAGTTCGACACCGAGAAGAACCGTGTCAGCCTGGGCCTGAAGCAAATGGGCGACGACCCCTGGATGGGCGTCTCGCGCCGCTATCCGTCGGCCACGCGCCTGTTCGGCAAGGTCACCAACATCGCCGACTACGGCGCCTTCGTCGAGCTCGAGCCCGGCATCGAAGGCCTGGTGCACGTCTCCGAGATGGACTGGACCAACAAGAACGTGGCCCCCAACAAGCTGGTCAGCCTGGGCGACGAGGTCGAGGTGATGGTGCTGGAGATCGACGAAGACAAGCGCCGCATCTCCCTGGGCATGAAGCAGTGCCGCGCCAACCCCTGGCAGGAATTTGCCCAGAACACCAAGCGCGGCGACCGCGTCAAGGGTCCGATCAAGTCGATCACCGACTTTGGTGTGTTCGTGGGTCTGGCCGCCGGCATCGACGGCCTGGTGCACCTGTCCGACCTGTCCTGGAATGAAACCGGCGAAGCCGCCGTGCGCAGCTACAAGAAGGGCCAGGAAGTCGAAGCCATCGTGCTGGCCGTGGACGTGGACCGCGAGCGCATCTCCCTGGGCATCAAGCAGCTCGACAGCGACCCGTTCACGACCTTCGTGACGGTGAACGACAAGGGCCAGACGGTGACCGGCAAGGTCAAGACCGTGGACGCCCGCGGCGCCGAGATCGATCTGGGTGAAGACATCGTCGGCTACCTGCGCGCATCGGAAATCTCCCGCGACCGCGTGGAAGACGCCCGCAACGTGCTCAAGGAAGGCGACGAAGTGACGGCCGTGGTGGTGAATGTGGATCGCAAGACCCGCAACATCCAGCTGTCCATCAAGGCCAAGGACCAGGCCGACCAGCAGGAAGCCATGGCTCACCTATCGGCCCAGTCCGCCAAGGAAAATGCCGGCACGACCAGCCTGGGCGCCCTGCTGCGCGCCAAGCTGGACAACTCCGACAAGTAATCCCTGGAGCGAGCCGCTGGCCTGCACGCCAGCGGCTAACATGACGGGCGCCGATGAGCGCCCGTTGTTTTTTAAACCTGCCTAGACACCATGACCCGATCCGATCTTGTCGAAGAACTGGCCGCACGCTTTAAGCAGCTGACCCAGCGCGACGCCGAAACCGCCGTCAAGACCATTCTGGACGCCGTGGGCGACGCCCTGGTGCGCGGACATCGCATCGAGATCCGCGGCTTTGGCAGCTTCTCGGTGAGTCACCGACCGCCACGGCTGGGCCGCAACCCGCGCAGCGGCGAGGCGGTGCAGATCCCAGAAAAGCGCGTACCGCATTTCAAGCCCGGCAAGGCCCTGCGCGAGTCCGTCGACCAACCGCCCCAGGCCTCCTGAACCACAAACATCAAAAAATGTAGCTGCCTGCGCTTATCCAGCAAGCGCTAGAGCCATATTTTTATCTTGCATTGCACAAGCCGTTCCGATGCCGTGACGCTACCCGTAGAATCTCGCCCACCACTGGGGAGATGCATGAAATACCTCCTGTGGCTGCTCAAGGCAGCCATTTTTTTTACCCTCTTTGCCTTCGCACTGAACAATCAGCAAGACGCCACGGTGCATTTTTTCTTTGGCACCCAGTGGACGGCGCCGGCCGTGCTGATCGTGCTGTCGGCATTTGCGCTCGGGGTGGTCGTGGGCGTTCTGGGCATGGTGCCGCGCTGGTGGCGCCACCGCAGCGCCGCACGCCAGGCCCAGGCCGAAGCGCCCCCACCCAGCGCCGCCCCCGCGCCTCCTGCCCCCGCGGCAGAGCCCGTAGCCCCACATCTGCCCATCGATGGAATTTGACTTCACCTGGCTGCTGCTCGGACTGCCGCTGGCCTTTGGCCTGGGCTGGCTGGCCTCGCGCCTGGATCTGCGCCAGCTGCGCGAGGAAAACCGGCGCGCACCCAAGGCATATTTCAAGGGTCTGAACTACCTGCTCAACGAGCAGCAGGATCAGGCCATCGACGCCTTTATCGAGGCCGTACAGAACGACCCGGACACCACCGAGCTGCACTTTGCGCTGGGCAACCTGTTTCGCCGCCGCGGCGAATACAACCGCGCCGTGCGCGTGCACGAGCACCTGCTCTCGCGTGGCGACCTCTCGCGCGCCGACCGCGAGCGTGCCCAGCATGCGCTGGCGCTGGACTTCCTCAAGGCCGGCCTGCTCGACCGCGCCGAGGACGCGCTGCGCCGCCTGGAGGGCACGCCCTTCGAGGCCCAGGCGCGCATGGCGCTGCTGGCCATCTACGAACGTTCGCGCGACTGGCAGCAGGCGTCCGACATCACACAGCGCATGCAAGGCGCCGGTCAGGGCGATTTCAGTACGCGCCAGGCCCACTACCTGTGCGAACAGGCCCTGGCGCTCAGCGCCCGGGGCGAACTGCCTGCCGCCCAGACCCTGCTGCTGCAGGCTGCAAGCACAGCCCCCCAGGCGGCACGCCCGCGCATCGAGCTGGCGCGCCTGCAGCAACGCATGGGCCAGGCCGACGCAGCCCTGTCAACGCTGCAAACCCTGGCCCAGACCACCCCGGCGGCCCTGGGCCTGGCGGCGCCGCTGCTGGTGGAGGCGGCACTTGCCAGCGGCCAGGCCGAACAGGCCGGCGCCCTGCTGCGCCAGCATTACGAGGACATGCCGACCCTGGATCTGCTCGAAGCCGTGGTGACGCTGGAAGCCGCCACGCAGGGCTCGGCCACTGCCGCTCGCGCATGGTATATGCGCCACCTGGACAAGGAGCCGTCGCTGGTGGCCGCCAGCAAATGGCTGGCTGGCGAGACCCTCAGCCAGGAGCAGTTCCACCCGCAGATCCAGCGCGCGCTGGAGCAGGCCACCAAGCCGCTCACGCGCTACCGCTGCGCCGCCTGCGGCTTCGAGGCGCGCCAGCATTTCTGGCAATGCCCGGGCTGCCAAAGCTGGGACAGCTACCCCGCGCGCCGCGTGGAAGAGCTGTAGGAGCCGCCATGCGCCTGCGCCACAGCCTGTGTCTTGCCGCCCTGCTGCACCTGGGCGCCGCGCTGGCCGGCACGGACATCAACCAGGCGCGCGAGGCCGATCTGGACGGCATCCAGGGACTGGGCCCGGCGCTGACCGCGCGCATCCTGGTCGAGCGTGCCAGGCAGCGCTTTCAGGACTGGCCGGATCTGATTGCCCGTGTCAAGGGCATAGGCCCTGCAACCGCTGCACGCCTGTCTGACAACGGGCTCACGGTCAACGGTGCACCCTATGCAGCGCCGCAGACAGCGCCGCCAGCACGAACGGATTCCCGCGATTGAGCTTGATGGCACGGCCAGGCCCGATCCCATGGCCGGCTACCGCTCAAGTATCCATAGCATCTTGAAAACCGTTTACCCCTAGAATCAGGCGCTCATGTCCCTGGTTCTGCTCGTCGCCCTCCCCTTTCTTGCCAGCCTGCTGGCGGCCCTGTTGCCAGCCAACGCGCGCAATGCCGAGTCCACGCTGGCGGGGGTGATCGCGCTGCTCTGCGCGCTGCTGACGGCCTTGAGCTTTCCCGACATTGCCGGCGGCGGCGTGCTGCGCCAGGAGATTGCCTGGCTTCCCACCCTGGGCATGAACCTGATCCTGCGCCTGGACGGCTTTGCCTGGATGTTCTGCATGCTGGTGTTCGGCATAGGCGCGCTGGTGGTGCTGTACGCGCGCTACTACATGTCGCCCGAAGACCCGGTGCCGCGCTTTTTCTCCTTCTTCCTGGCCTTCATGGGCGCCATGGTGGGGGTGGTGCTGTCGGGCAACATCATCCAGCTGGTGTTTTTCTGGGAGCTGACCAGCCTGTTTTCCTTCCTGCTGATCGGCTACTGGCATCACCGCGAGGATGCGCGCCGCGGCGCGCGCATGGCACTAACAGTGACGGGCACGGGCGGCCTGTGCCTGCTGGCCGGCATGCTCATCCTGGGCCATATCGTCGGCAGCTACGACCTCGACCAGGTGCTGGCGGCGGGCGATCTGGTGCGTGCACATCCGCTCTACCTGGCCACCCTGGTGCTGGTGCTGCTCGGGGCGTTTACCAAGAGCGCGCAGTTCCCCTTCCAGTTCTGGCTGCCCAACGCCATGGCGGCGCCCACGCCGGTATCGAGCTACCTGCACTCGGCCACCATGGTCAAGGCGGGAGTGTTTCTGCTGGCGCGCCTGTGGCCGGTGCTGGGTGATACCGAGGCCTGGTTCTGGCTGGTGGGCGGCACCGGCCTGGCCACGCTGCTGATCGGCGGCTACGCCGCCATGTTCCAGGACGATCTGAAGGGGCTGCTGGCCTACTCCACCATCTCGCACCTGGGCCTGATCACGCTGCTGCTGGGCCTGAACAGCCCGCTGGCCGCCGTGGCCGCCGTGTTCCACATCATGAACCACGCGACCTTCAAGGCGTCGCTCTTCATGGCCGCGGGCATCATCGACCATGAAAGCGGCACACGCGACATCAACCGCCTGTCGGGCCTGCGCCGCATGATGCCCATCACCGCCACGCTGGCAACGGTGGCCAGCGCCGCCATGGCTGGCGTGCCACTGCTCAACGGTTTTCTGTCCAAGGAAATGTTCTTCGCCGAGACCGTGTTCCTGGACGCCTCGCCCCTGGTCTCCACACTGTTGCCGGTGGGCGCCACGGTGGCCGGCATGTTCAGCGTGGCCTATTCGCTGCGCTTCATCGTCGATGTGTTCTGGGGCCCGCCGGCAACCGACCTGCCCTACGCGCCGCATGAGCCGCCCCACTGGATGCGCGTGCCGGTGGAGCTCTTGGTGCTCGCCTGCCTGGTGGTGGGCGTGCTGCCAGCCTGGTCGATAGGCCGTTTTCTGGATGCCGCCGCGCTGCCCGTGGTGGGCGGCCAGCTGCCGGCCTTCAGCCTGGCGCTATGGCATGGCCTGAACACGCCCCTGTTGATGAGCTTTGTCGCCCTCATCGGTGGCGCCGCGCTGTACCAGGCGCTGCGCAGCCTGCGCCGACTCGGCCGCATCGGGGGGCCGCCGCTGATGCGCTTCATCAGCGGCAGGCGCGTCTTTGAAGCCCTGCTCGCCAAGTGCACCCAGGCCGCGCGCAAGGGCCGGCGCCTGCTGTCCACCAGGCGGCTGCAGTGGCAGATGCTGTGGCTGCTGCTGTTCACCCTGGTGGCCGGCGCCCTGCCACTGTGGCTGGGCAGCATGCGGCTGGGCGGGCGCGCCGCGCTGGCGCTATCGCCGGCGTTTGTGCTGGTGTGGCTGCTGGGCAATGTGTGCGCCGTGGCGGCGGCCTGGCAGGCCAAGTACCACCGGCTGGCGGCGCTGGCGCTGATGGGCGGCGCGGGCCTGTGCACCAGCATCACCTTTCTATGGTTCTCGGCGCCGGATCTGGCGCTCACGCAGCTGGCGGTGGAGGTGGTGACCACCATCCTCATCCTGCTGGGCCTGCGCTGGCTGCCCAAGCGCGACGAAAGCCTGCCCGCGGCATCGGCCAGCACCGCGCTGACCCGCGTGCGCCGCCTGCGCGATCTACTGCTGGCGCTGGCGGCCGGCGGCGGCATGGCCTGGCTGTCATTTGCCATGCTGAGCCGGCCGTTTGCGCAAAGCACCTCCACCTTCTTCCTGGAGCGCGCGCTGACCGAAGGTGGTGGCACCAATGTGGTCAACGTGATGCTGGTGGACTTCCGCGGCTTCGACACCTTTGGCGAGATCGTGGTGCTGGGCATCGTTGCCCTCACCGTGTATGCACTGCTGCGGCGCTTTCGCCCCGCCGGCGAGGCCATGGATCTGCCCGAGCAGCAGCGCAACCTGCCCGCCGACCTGCAGACCGACCTGCTGAACCCACGCCACGCGCAGGACACGGCCGTGGGCTACCTGATGGTGCCGGCCGTGCTGGTGCGCCTGCTGCTGCCGTTCACGGCCCTGGTGGCCTGCTATCTGTTCCTGCGCGGCCATGACCAGCCGGGCGGCGGCTTCGTCGCCGGCCTGGTGTTCTCCGTGGGCCTGGTGCTGCAGTACATGATCTCGGGCACGGAATGGGTGGAGGCGCACCTGCCGGTTTTCCCGCGCCGCTGGATCGCCACCGGCCTGCTGCTGGCGCTGGGCACGGGCCTGGGCGCCGTGGCCGTGGGCTACCCCTTCCTGACCAGCCATATGTTCCACCTCCAGTTGCCGCTGCTCGGCCAGGTGCATCTGGCCAGCGCCATGTTCTTCGATGCCGGCGTGTTCGCGCTGGTGGTGGGCTCCACGCTGATGATGCTCACGGCCATTGCGCACCAGTCGGTGCGCAGCCACCGCTACCACGCGCGCCTGCTGGAAGAGCAGCAGCTGGCCATGGCGGCCGTGGTCAGCTATGACGACGACGCCAGGGAGGCGCGCTGAATGGAAATCATCCTCGCCATCTCCATCGGCGTGCTCACCGGCTCGGGGGTGTGGCTGCTACTGCGCCCGCGCACCTTCCAGGTCATCATGGGCCTGTCCCTGTTGTCCTATGCGGTGAACCTGTTCATCTTCAGCATGGGCCGCCTGGGCCTGGCCCTGGCCAAGGAGCCGGTGCTGCTACCCGGCGTGGCGCAGGATCTGCAGCATTACGCCGACCCCCTGCCCCAGGCCCTGGTACTCACCGCCATCGTCATCGGCTTTGCCATGACGGCGCTGTTCCTGGTGGTGCTGCTGGCCGCACGCGGCATATCCGGCACCGATCATGTAGACGGCTCGCAGGCGCGCGATGCGCAGGAGATGCCATGAGCCGGCTGTCTGAGGTCACCAGCGCGCTCATGCCGCACCTGATGCTGGCGCCCATCGCGCTGCCCATGTTCACGGCCGCGCTGTTGTTGCTGCTGCGCGAGGAGCAGCAGCGCCTGAAGTTCGGCGTCAGCCTGGTGTCCACGCTGGTGGGCCTGCTGGTGTCGATTGCCTTGCTGCAATGGGTGCACCGCCAGGGCGCAGAGGTGGGCATGGGCGTGTACCTGCCGGGCAACTGGCCGGCCCCGTTTGGCATCGTGCTGGTGCTCGACCGGCTGACGGCGCTGATGCTGCTGCTGACCAGCCTGGTCGCCCTGTGTTCGGTGCTGTTCGCGGGCGCGCGCTGGCAGCGTGCCGGCGTGCTCTACCAGGCGCTGTTCCAGTTCCAGCTGATGGGCCTGGCCGGAGCGTTCCTCACCGGCGACCTGTTCAACCTGTTCGTGTTCTTCGAGATCATGCTGGCCGCCTCCTACGGCCTGCTGCTGCATGGCTCGGGGCGCGCGCGCGTGCAGTCTGGCCTGCACTACATCGCTATCAACCTGGCGGCCTCGTCGCTGTTCCTGGTCGGCGCGGCCATGCTCTACGCCCTCACCGGCACGCTGAACATGGCCGACCTGGCCCGGGCCGTGCCCCAGGTGTTGCCGGCCGACCGGGGCCTGCTGCACGCGGCGGCCGCCATATTGGCCACGGCCTTTCTGATCAAGGCGGCCCTGTGGCCGCTGAACTTCTGGCTGGTGCCCGCCTACAGCGCGGCCACGGCCCCGGTGGGGGCGCTGTTTGCGCTCATGACCAAGGTCGGGCTGTACGCGCTGCTGCGCCTGTGGTCGCTGCTGTTTGGCGCCGATGCCGGGGCCTCGGCACAGTTTGGCGGCCTGTGGCTGATCCTGGGCGGCATGGCCACCATGGCCTTTGGCGCCATCGGCATGATGGGCTCGCAGCGCCTGACGCACCTGGCCAGCCACGCGGCCGTGCTGTCGTCGGGCACGCTGCTGGCCGCAGCCGGCTTTGGCCAGGATCGGCTCACGGCCGGCCTGCTGTACTACCTGCCCAGCTCCACGCTGGCCGTGGCGGCGCTGTTCCTGCTGGCCGACCTGACCGAGCGCTGGCGCAACGACGGCGCCACCCTGGCCCCGTACGAAAACGACGACGACGCGCCCTTTCTTTCGGCAGAACTCGTGCCCACCGCCGGTCTGAACCTGGATGACGAAGAACAGGTGCTGGTCGGCCGGGTGATCCCGGCCGCCACCGCCTTCATGGGCCTGGCCTATCTGATGAGCACCCTGGTGATCGCCGGGCTGCCGCCGTTGTCGGGCTTCATCGGCAAGTTCGCCATGCTCGGCCCGCTGCTCGATCCGCAGGGCCTGGGCACCGCGCCGGGTACCAGCCCCGGGCCGGCCGGCTGGACGCTGCTGGCGCTGATGATTGGCACGGGCCTGGTGGCTCTGATGGCGCTGACACGGTCCGGGATCCGCCATTTCTGGGCCGCCTCGGAGAGGGACAGGCCGCAGCTGCATGTGCTCGAAGGCCTTCCCATCGCGTTGCTGCTGGCCGCCTGCGTGGTACTGACCGTCCAGGCCGAGGGCGTGATGCGCTTCACCACGGCCACGGCCCGGGCGCTGTACGCCCCCGCCGGCTATGTGCGTGCCGTGCTGAACGCACCGCCGCGGACCGGCCCCGGCGACAGTGCCCGGCCCGCCGGAAAGGAGGCCCGGCCATGATGAAGAAAATCCTGCCCGCACCGCTGGTCTCGTTCGGGCTGTTTGTGGTCTGGCTGCTGCTCAACCGCTCGCTCAGCCCCGGCCACCTGCTGCTGGCCCTGCTGCTGGCCCTGGGGTTGCCGGTGCTGTTCAAGGAGCTGCGCCCGCAAAAGGTGCGCGTGCGCCACCTGGGCACGGTGCTGCGGCTGTGCTGGACGGTGGTGGTGGACACGACCCAGTCCAACATCGCCGTGCTGCGCTTTCTGCTGCTGCCGCGCACGCGCCGCCACAGCGCCGACTTCGTGAAGATACCGCTTGAGCTGCGCGACCCCAACGGCCTGGCGGTACTGGCCATGATCGTCTGCATCACGCCCGGCACGGTCTGGGCCGAGCTCTCGCGCGACCGCTCCATGCTCATGCTGCATGTGCTGGAGGTACATGACCGCGAGGCCATCGTGCAGCATGTACAGACGCGCTACGAGCGCCCCCTGATGGAGATCTTCGAATGACCGGCTCCCTGCTTGCGTGGGCCTTGCCCAGCGCCCTGTTTATGCTCGTTGCGGCCATGGTGCTGTGCCTGGTGCGCCTGCTCAAGGGCCCGGCCGCGCAGGACAGGGTGCTGGCGCTGGACTGCATCTATTTGAACGGCATGCTGCTGATGCTGGTGCTGGGCATCTACTACGGCAGTCAGCATTACTTCGAGGCCGCCATGCTCATCGCCCTGCTGGGTTTTGCCAGTTCCACGGCCATGGCCAAGTTCCTGCTGCGCGGCGAGGTGATCGAGTGAATGGCCAGGATCTGCCCCTGTGGCTGGACATCAGCGTCTCGCTGCTGGTACTGGCCGGTGCCGCGATTGCCTTTCTGGGCTCGCTCGGGCTGCTGCGCCTGAAAAGCTATTTCGAGCGCGTGCATGCCCCGGCCATCATTGCCACCATGGCCTGCTGGTGCGTCATGCATGCCACGCTGCTGTACTTCTCCATGGTGGGCGAAGGCCTGGCCGTGCATGCGCTGCTGATCGCCCTGTTCGTGGCCGTCACCGTCCCCGTGACCAACATCTTCCTGATGCGTGCCGCGCTGTTCCGCGCGCGCCGCATGGGCGAGGCGGTGCCAGCCAACCTGAGCCGCACCGCGACTGAAGATGCGCGCGAACCCTGAGCCAGCTTATCCCTGGTGGCACTGGACAAACATGTGGATAAGCCTGAACAACCGCTGTACTGCGATTGCAAGTATTTGATTTGTAATGATTTTGCTTGCGATGATGAATTTTTAGGCAGCCTGGCCAGGAGTTGTTCCACAGGCCATTGGACAATCCTGGGGATAACTTTGGACAAGCGCTGTATGGCGGTCTTAAGTGCCTGATTTGCAATGCCCAGACCTGCAATGCCCAATTTTCAGGCAGCTCCCTTAGATTCTTTTTACTATTATTTTGATAGTTATTTGCGCTTTCCCGACAAGCGTTGAAGGCATTTTCTATGGAAAACACGACCCCACCCTTTTTCATTTCACCATGACTCCAGCACCGAACTTCGCTGGACTACGCCAAAGCCCGATACAGCAGGTTTATCAATAACTTAGGCGAGTCCAACATATGCCGGTGCTTTCCGAAACCTGACCTGGCTTCCCCTCTGCTGGCCCCTAGAAGGCTCCTGGGAATCGGGTCCTTCCGAGGAGTCATCGTGGCAAAACTCAAGCTCACCAAGTCCGCCGTGGAGGCGGCGCAACCCCAGGCGCAGGCCGTCGAACTCCGGGACACGCTGGTGCCCGGCTTCCTGTGCAAGATTACACCAGTGGGCCGCAAGGTCTTCATGCTCCAGTACCGCACGAACGCGGGCGAGCGGCGCAAGCCCGCTCTGGGCCTGTTCGGGGAGTTGACTGTGGAACAGGCCCGCTCGCTGGCGCAGGAGTGGCTGGCGCAGGTGCGCCGGGGTGGCGATCCCAGCGCCGATAAGGCAACCGCCCGATCCGCCCCTACCGTCGCGGAACTGTGCAAGAAGTTCATGGAGGACCACTCCAAGCAGCGCAACAAGCCCAGCACCCAGCGCGGGTATCAGGCGGTCATCGACCGTTGCATCGTCCCGATGCTCGGCCGCATGAAGGTGCAGGACGTGAAGCGGCCCGACGTGGCGTCGGCCATGAAGAAGATGGTCCACAAGCCGGCCGAGGCGAACCGTACTTTCAGCGTCATGCGCAAGATGTTCAATCTGGCCGAGGTGTGGGGCTATCGACCTGACGGCACGAATCCGTGCCGCCATGTCCCGATGTACCCCAACGGCAAGGCCACCCACCTCATCAGCGATGAGGAGATGGGCAAACTGTTCCGGTATCTCGACTTCCTGGAAGCCGATGGCCTTGGGCTGGATCACGCCATTCTGCCGCTGGCGATCCGGCTGCAATTCGAGTTCGCGGGCCGCCGCTCCGAGATCGTCACCCTGCAATGGGATTGGGTGGATCTGGAGAACCGGCGCGTGGTCTGGCCCGACAGCAAGACCGGCGGCATGTCCAAGCCCTTGAGCGAGGAAGCCCACCGCCTGCTGTCCACCGCGCCGCGCCAGGACGGTTGCCCGCACGTGTTCCCGTCCCCGAACCATCCGGGGCAGCATCTGACCACCGGCGAGTATTACGGCGGCTGGACGCGCATCCTCAGGCGCGCCGGCGTGAGCCACGTGGGCACGCACGGTATCCGGCACCGCTCGGCCACCGACATCGCCAACTCGGGGATTCCGGTCAAGGTCGGCATGGCGCTGACGGCGCACAAGACCGTGGCGATGTTCATGCGCTACGTCCACACCGAAGACAAGCCGGTACGGGAGGCGGCCGAACTGGTGGCCAGCCGGCGCAAAGCCATCACCGGGGCGCGGCGAACTGATCCGGTGGAAGCAGCGGCTACCTAAGCCAACTTCTTGCGATTCATACCTGAACGGATATAATCATGGTTCAGAAACGCAATCTGCTGTACTGGGAAGGCTCCTCGAAGAAGGACTTCAAGGAGTTTCCCATCGACGTACAGAAGGACATGGGTGTCGCGTTGTTCATCGTCCAGTTGGGCAGCACGCCGCCTTCGGCCAAGCTCTGGAAAGGGTTGGGTTCCGGTGTGTACGAATTGGTGGAAGACCACCGGAGCGACACTTTCCGGGCAGTCTATACAGTGAAGATGGGCGATGCGGTACATGTACTACATGCGTTCCAGAAGAAGTCCAAGTCCGGCATCGGCACGCCGCAGCCGGACGTGGAACTGATCGAGAAGCGGTTGAAGGCCATGCTGGCCCGTCATAAGACGAGCGGGAGATAAACGATGAAGCGTAGTGACCATCCGCAAGGCACTGACAACGTGCTGCGAGATTTGGGCTTTGACGATGCTGAAGAGCTTTCGGCTAAAGCAGCGCTCGCGCTCAAGCTCAATGAATTGATTGACCATCGCGGCTTGAGCCAGACGGAGACTGCTGCGATCACGGGCATGACCCAACCGAAAGTGTCCCAAGTCCGCCGCTACAAGCTCCAGAACATTTCACTGGAACGACTGATGCAGGCACTGGTGTCACTGGATCAGCGTGTGGAGATTGTGGTGCAACCTGCGCGGCGTACTCATTCGGCGTGCATTACGGTTGCCGCATGAGTCGGTGGGGTCTGCATAGAGGGGGATGGGGAGAATGAAGTTTGCTTATGAAGATTTGAGCGACGATCAGTTCGAAGTGCTGATCGTGCTCTTGTGCCAACGCTTGCTCGGCATCGCCGTTCAGGGATTCGCAAAAGGGCCGGATGGCGGGCGTGACGCAAAATTCGTCGGCACGGCGGAACTGCACCCCAGTAAGGCCGCCCCGTGGGTGGGCACGGTCATTGTTCAGGCCAAGCATACCAACGGGTACAACCGCAGCTTTTCGGAACTGGATTTCTACAGCACATCTAGCAGCAACACTGTGGTCGGCAAAGAAGTGCCACGCATCAAGAAACTGCGCGAGGCCAAGCAACTCGACCACTACATGCTGTTTGCGAATCGCCGACTGACCGGCAATTCCGAAACAGAAATCCGTGACCACATCGCCGCCGAATGCGGCGTCCCCGCTTCGTCTATCTATCTTTGCGGCCTTGAACAACTGGAACTGTGGCTGAAGCGCTTTCCAGAAGTGGCCCAGGAGGCGAATTTGGATGCGGTGGACTCGCCGCTGATTGTCAGTCCAGATGATCTTGCCGAGGTTGTCCAGGCGCTTGCGCGCCAAAAGGATGGCCTGACAGCGTTACTCGACGACCCGCCCACCGTGCGCGTGACGTATGAGGAGAAGAACGCACTCAACAATATGACTGCAGCATATGCAAAGGAGCAGCGGCGTAAATACCTGAAGGAAACGGCGCAAATTCGCACTTTTCTGGCTGCGCCAGAGAATATCGAATTGCTGCGCATGTACGAGTCTGTGGTCGATGAGTTTCAACTCAAGATCCTTGCGAAGCGCAAGGACTATCAGACCTTCGACGAAGTCATGGAGTATCTGGTTTATCTGCTGTTCAGTCGCGACCCGGTTCTTCGGCAACACGCCCACAAGCGACTGACGAGAGCCATTCTTTTCTACATGTATTGGAACTGTGACATTGGGGAGGTGGATGATGCTGCGGCCAACCAAACACTCACACCCTGATCGCACAGTCATTAATGTGTCTCTGCTGCTCCTGTCCCGACTGAAAGATCGTCGCGTCGATGAATATGATGTGCTGCGCAAATTTGCAAAGAAGCACGTCGTGGGCGGCGACGTGCTTTTCCTGCCTGCGCTCAATTTTCTTTATCTGATGGGCCTGATTGAATATCGTCCTAAGACGGACGCAGTCGAATACGTAGGGCCAAATGAAGCTATCTAAACTCTATTCCAACAAGCCGGATGTGTTCGAGCCCGTGGACTTTGCTCTTGGGCTGAATGTCGTCATGGCGGAAATCCGTCTGCCGGAGAATCGAAACAAGGACACCCACAATCTTGGGAAAACCACGCTGGGGCGTCTTTTGGACTTCGGCTTCCTGGCGGGCAAAGACCCTAAGTTCTTCCTCTTCAAGCATTTTGACTTATTCAAGGATTTCGTCTTTTTCCTTGAAATTGAACTGGAGGATGGCTCTTTCATCACGATCCGACGCAGCGTAGAAGACGCAACCAAGATCTCCTTCAAGCAGCATGAAGCAGGCCACCAGGACTTGTCGGCGTTGGCGCTCGCGGAATGGGGGCATCGGGACGTTCCTTTTGAACGCGCACGCGAACTGCTTGACGGTCTGCTCGACTGGCGTGCTCTCAAACCGTGGTCTTACCGCAAGGCGCTTGGTTACTTGCTTCGGTCGCAAGAGGACTTCCGCGAAGTTTTCCAACTTCGCAAGTTCGCTTCCAAACATGCTGATTGGAAGCCATTCCTTGCACACCTTCTGGGCTTTGATGCCAAGCTTATTGCCGAGCACTATGCGAAAGAGCATGAACTCGCCAAAAAGCAGGAGACGGCGCAAGCCATCAAGAATGAATTGGGGGGATCGATCGAGGACATCAGCAAGATTGAGGGCATTCTTCTGCTCAAGCAAAAAGATGCGGAGAAGAAGCAAGTGCTGCTGGATGCTTTCGATTTTCGCGCTCTAGACAAGGATCGCACCAAGAAGGTGGTTGAAGAAGTCGATGAGCGCATCGCTGCGCTGAACTCGGAACGCTATTCCTTGAGTCAAAACAGGAAGAAGGTGCAAGCATCATTGCAGGAGGATCAGATCCTGTTTAGCCCTGATGAAGCCCAGAGGCTGTTTGGCGAAGCTGGTGTGCTGTTCCAGGGACAGATCAAGAAGGATTTCCAGCAGTTGATCGCCTTCAACCGAGCTATCACAGATGAGCGGCGCGGCTATCTCCAAGAGGAATTTGCGGAGATCGAAGGGGAACTGAGGCGAGTGAACGCAGAACTGAACTCCTTGGGAAAAAAGCGTTCAGAGATGCTCTCCTTCCTAAGCGGAACGGATGTTTTCACCAAATACAAGTTACTCTCGGATGAGATGGTGACGCTGCGTGCGGACATCACATCGCTGGAATACCAGAAAGGCCATCTGCATCGTCTTCAGGAGTTGCGTACAGAAATTAGAGCCTTGACGGAAGAGCGCGACCATTTGCAGGCGCGGATCGAAGCCGACGTGGATAAGCAGAACTCTGATCAGGCAAGCCTGTTCTCCACGATTCGCGTTTTCTTCAGCGAGATTGTTGAGGAAGTCATTGATCGCAAGGCGCTATTGAGCGTGGCGCTCAATCAGGCAGGTCATCTGGATTTCAAGGCGGAAATTCTCGATGGCTCTGGCAACGCCACGAGCGCTGACTTGGGACACACTTACCGAAAGCTGCTGTGTGTTGCCTTTGATATGGCTGTGCTTCGGGCGCACCTGAGTGAGAAGTTCCCGCGCTTTGTGTATCACGACGGTGTGCTGGAATCGCTGGATGATCGCAAGAAAGAGAACCTGCTGGCAGTTGTACGTCGTTATGCAGATTTAGGGCTGCAGCCGGTCATCACGTTGATTGACTCAGATCTGCCGGTACGAGCAGACGATGACGCGCCTGTTTTTACAGCAAATGAGGTCATCGTTGCGCTGCATGATGAGGGTGATCACGGCCGACTCTTTAAGATGAGAGCGTGGTAATCAAATCCCCGGGCTTCATGCGATCAGTCAGGCTCATTCCTCGGGTACTGGATGTGATGGTTGCCCGCGTCAGGCCGGTCGTTTTCCGTCACTGATACGACCCTCCTCCATAGGCATCCGAGCATCCCGGCGTACCGCCGTCGGGCTCGCGGGCTGCGCCCCGCGCTTCGTGCCGAATCACGGCCATTCGGCTTTGATCCCTGACGCCTCCGACTCGGCCAGTGCCGGGTCTGCGCGCTGCGCTGGCTCAAAACCTGGTATGGCAGTGGGCGGGGTGTGGGCGGTCTTGCTGTCCCCTTCAACGTAGCACGGCGTTCGCGCCGTCAATGACTGCGCGTGCGAGCACGCTTGCGGCCGGATGGCCGTCTTCGATCTTTGACCGCTTGCGCTGCGCCGTGCTGGCCACGGTTCCGGGCAATTCCGCCCGAGCAACCGGAGCACGACCATGTCGCAACTGTCCTTTTCCTCGTTCGAGTCCTCGCTGATGGTGCGGGACGCACAAGGCCATTACCTGCTGGCGACGGCCGACCAGATTCTCGAAGCTGCGCGTGAGGTCATCGACCGCAAGATGCAGCGCGGTGCGTTGCTCACTTCGCCGGAGAGGGTCAAGGAGTACCTGTGCGCCAAGCTCGGCGGCGCCGAGTCGGAAGTGTTCGCGGTGCTGTTCCTCGACACACAGCATCGCCTGATCGAGTATGCCGAGATGTTTCACGGCACCATCGACAGCACATCGGTGTATCCGCGCGAGGTGGTCAAGGCGGCGATTCGACACAACGCAGCGACGGTCGTCGTTTCGCACAATCACCCGAGCGGGAACCCCGAGCCGAGCGGTGCAGACAAGACGCTGACCCAGCGACTCAAGGATGCGTTGGCGCTGGTGGACGTGCGCGTGCTCGATCACGTCATCGTCGCCGGAAGCCGCACCGTGTCATTTGCCCAATGCGGCCTGATCTGAACCAGGGGGCCTCGGCCCCCTTTTTGCTGTGCCCGGTGGCGCTCAGGGCAATGGTAGGAGTTTTGGGAACAGGAACGACACCATCGACTGGAGTTCTCGCGTCGGCTCGAACGGGGCCGGGTCAGTGTCGTATTCCAGGCGAAGCTCGCCATACCGCTTCTGCCAAAGCCCGGGCTGTCCCTCGGCCTTCATTGATTCGAGTCGCCCATACTTGCGCACCGCGTGCATGAACCATTTGAGATGGTCCTTCTCGCTGTTGGCGACACGATGCGCCACTTCGACCAGATGCTTGTGCTTCTGGCCCCACGGACGGTTGTTCTTCGCCGAATAGAGGCAGGTCAGCAGCGGCCTGTCAAATTCACCAAGGTACTGTGGCAGTTCGACATCGAACTGCTTGAAGCGCCTGCGGAACGTAGACCAATGTGTGGAGGCCTCTGGGCCATAGTAGCCGGTAGCACCCATCCAGGCCTCGAAGTCATCGCGCAGCAATTGCTTCTCGGCTTCGACCTGTGCCCCAAGTTGTCGCTTCGCTGCCTCGTAGTCAAAGTGGTATGCCTGCTGGGTCTTCGGGTCAAGCCGCAATTCGTGGAAGGCCACGACACGGCGGTATAAGCCTGAATGGCCACCACCCTTGACTGGCTGTGCCCAGATGCAGTCCAGCAGGAAATCCTTCGCTTCGAGAGACGCTTCAACCGTCTTGGCGTTGACAACGAAGGCGTTCAGGTTATTGTTGTAGAAGACATCGTCGTCGGTCATGCGCCGGTGCTCGGTGTCGAACTCGGCGAACAGCCAGACCAGCAGTCCGCCTTCCTGCATGTAGAAGTCGCGCCGCGCGGCGATGACATCCAGATGCGTCGTGGACAGCTGGATTTCGAAGGCAATGGGCAGCCCGTTGTATACGGCTCTGACATCTGGTCGCCGGCGGCTGCCGGTCAGCGGGCCCTTCCAGGTGGGCTCTTGGGCAATGTCTTCGAACCGGCCATCCACCGCCAGGCACTGGCACAGCCAGTCCTTCATCCGGCGGTGTAGCCTGCTTTCCTTGGCGCCGTTGTACTTGCGGGCGTTGATCTCGTCCTGGCTCAGTTCGCCCTTGGTCTGCGCGGGGCAGCTTCCATCCTCGTGCTGATGCCGGAAGAAGAACTTCGGTTTGTCCTTGGCGCGGCAGATGTGGACCGCGACGCCGCACAGCGAGCACCGGTAGAGCGGATCGCCTTTGCGCATCTGGGTGCGGACCGCCATGCGCAGCTGCATGAGCTTCTCGTAGTCGGTGCCCATCACGACCGAAACAGGCAGATGCCTGCCCGTCTCGGTATCCATCACCTCCTTGACCTCGGGCTTGTCGAGCGCAAGCGGCTCGCCTGGAACGGGCCGCTCCTGCGCCCGCCGCCGGGCGGGCTGCAGGCGGCCGTCGCTTTCATGCTGAAACGGGGAAATTCCTTCTTCCATGTCTATCCCCGAGCCATGTGTGCGGGCGATGTGCGCGTAGCCGACTCCGCTGGAACCAGGAAGTCGTGCGTCCTTCGCGGCCGCATGCGCCGCGGCCTGAGCGCATCGAGCGTCTTGGACTCTGCCATCAGCAGGTCGTAGAAGTCTTCCGCCCGCACCGCTTTCTCGTCGTCTGCCCTGATGCGCACCAGGGGCAGCCCGGCGAGCTTGAAAAGCATGTTCTTCAGCGCGTCGCGCTCGGCCGCTTCCTCGGTGTCGTGGTGCATGGAGTCCAGCTCGATGCCGGCCACCGGGTCTTCGTCGGCGGTGCACAGCAGGACATCCACCTGCGCCAGCCACGCGTATTTGCGGACCCGCGCCGGCACGGTCGCCTCAAGCTTGTCGATGTCGATGAAGTTCTTCAACGGCATGTTGGGATAGGCCTGCAGCGACGGGAAGAACTGGCGGACCGCGCGCAGGAACTCGCGCTCCTGCTGGCTGGCGCAGGCGTTGCGGCGGAAGTCGAAGGCGTCGACCGCAGCCCAGGTGCCGAAGGTGAAGGCGCTGACGACGGCAATCCGCTTCATCTCCGTCGCGGCCAGCCGCTGGCCACCTGGCGCCGAGGGCGGCGACCACCGCACGGCTTTCGGCTTGACATCTTCCCCGGTGATCAGCGGCGGCACCGGCGTGAGCGCCGCCGGTTCCACCTCGCGGATGGCATCGTCGATGCGCAAGTTGATGGCGGCCAGGAGGTCGTCTTCGACGAGCAGCAGCTTGCCGGAGCGCACCATGCGGTACAGCCGGACCAGGGAGGTGGGCGGCAGGCGTTCTTGCTGGAATGCCGTGCGCAGCAGCGGCGGGAATACCCGCTGGGTCAAGGCAGTGACCACCGGCTCGAACGAGCGCTGCTGGCGGTAGTCCTCCAAGGCACTCAGGAAGCCGTCGATGTCGCGGGCTTCGAGGAGCACGCGCAGGTTCTCGGCGGCCGGCGTCATTGCGCAGCCCCTTCGCGCTCGTAGCGCACGAGGAGCGCGTGCGCGAAAGCCCACGGCCACGTCTTCACACCCGGTACTTCGGGCAGCAGGCCCTTGGTCGAGATGAGGTGCGGCGACACCGCCACGTACAGCCGCATGCCCAGGGCCTCCGCGGACATGCGCAGCTCCTGGGCATCGTTGGCGTACACCAGGTACGGCAGCTCGTTCTCCATGGGCAACCCGCCGGCCGCGACCATCTTGTGCATCTGCAGCGCGCTGGCGAACTCGTCGACGGCCTTGTGCACATCGGCTGCAGTCTGCTCGTCGAGATCCTTTGGCCTGACGTAGCGGACAGCATCCACCCGCGGCAGCAGGCTGTATAGCAGCTTGTCGTCCGTGACGGGCGCCATCTCGGCCAGAGTCGGCCAGACGAACACCCTGTTCGGCTCTTCGACCTCCAAGTCCTCCAGCATCTGCATCACGAAGCCCACCGGCAGGGTGGCCTTCATCGGCAGCGGCTCGGCGCCGAACTTCTCGATGTAGCCCTCCCAGGTCAGACCGGCTTCATTCAGGATGTGCAGCAGCCGGTGCAAGTTGACACGCCATGTCTCCGGCGGCCCGCCCAGATAGTCAACACGCTTGGTCATGTCGTGGTGGCGGAAGCCGCCGTCGTGGATGCGACGGGCGAGCTTGTAGCGACGCAGCAGCCGCTCGCAGTCCGGGATGCCGAGCTGCCGGTTGACGCGCCCCGGCACGAATTCGTTGGGCTTCAACGTTTCCAGCGCCCACACATAGCGCTCGCCATTGACGAACCAGGCCCCCACACCCTCTTGCGGGATGTGCACATCGATGGACGCCGGCTTGAGCGCGGTCTGGTCGTCGCGCAGCGACAGCTCCAACTGGTGCCAGCAGGTCAGCTCGTCGCCACGGGCGATTTCGTAGCCACTGTGCGGGTCGTCCTCATCCGGTTCCCGCAGCAGCACCAGCTCCGAATTCACGACGTCGCCAGCAGCCACGGCGTTGATGTCGCCGGCCCGGTCATGGGAGTTGGCGCACAGGTAGAGCGTGGCGTAGCCGTCCAGCACTGCTTTACCTGTCTCCTCCAGGTGCCGGCGCAGCTTCTCAAGCGCGGCCGGCGCTTCGGCGAGCCAGTCTTGGTCATCGTCAGACACGGGTCCAACACCAGCTACCGTCCACAGCTCGTTGCGGCCCGGGCCAGTTTCTTCACCTTGCTTGGGAACTGGAACCATGAACCGCAGCGAGCGGCCCGTGAAGTTCATCGCCAGCACGCCCAGTGGCAGTTGGCCACTGGCATGCAGCTTGTCGGCCCACACGCGCAGCGCCACCGCGAGCTCGCTCCAAGATGCGAACCCGGACCGCCGCATCTGGGGGCCGCTCTCGATGACCTCGAAGCGCAGGCGCGCAACCGCCGCCTCGTCATCGGTGTGCCAACTGGCGTGACCGTTCAGCCGGGCCGCAGCATGCAGCGCGTTCACGTGCTTGAGCGCGATGCGCCGCTCTTGCAGCGCCTTGCGCAGGCGCTTGGCGAGCGTCTTGTGATCCTCGCGCGGGTCGATGCGCAGCGACCGGACGACTTCGAGCGCCAGGCCGAAGGTGAAGCGTGGTGCCTGGGCCTGGAGAAAGGTCCAGAGAGCGCCGGCGCGTGCCTCGTCGGTCAGGGGCGCCGCCGAAGCAGCAGAGGGGGAAGAGGATGCGGCCGCAGCGGCCGAAGAACCCGAAGTGGGCGTTGCCATGGATTGAGCTCCGTCATGGGAAAGCACAATGAAGAACGGCACGCGTTGTTCGGCTTTCCGGGACTCAAACCAAGCCGGGAAAATGAACGGGAGTACTTCGCGCTGGTTTTGCCAGGCCGGACAGACGTCCGGTGCGTGCACTGACGGGAGCAACTCACCCACGGCTCGGCTGAACCGCGACTGAATCGTAACCAGATTTGTGCGGTAGCGTCAAGTCGCTATAGCGGGGGCCCTTCAAAGCCCATCTCGACTTTAGGAGCTTGCTCTTTGAAACCTGGGTGTCCCCGGCCACTTGGGAGATGCCCGGTCGCGCGCTCGTGCGTGGCATCGAGCCGCCTGCGGCGTCTCGCTCCTACGGGCTTCGATCATTCCCTCGCTCCGCTCGGCTGACGCCTCCGGCCCGGCTTTCAGCAGCTTCGGGCCTGCGCGCTTCGCTTGCCAGTACCGGGGGTATGGCTGGGGGGTGTGGCGGCTTGCTGTTCCCTTCATCGTGTCACGGCGTGCTCGCCGTGCAAGGGCGGCGCTTGCCTTGCACGCTGGCGGCCTGCGGCCGTCGTTGACCCTTGACTGCTTGCGCTGCGCCGTGACCCGGAAGGGCTGGGCAATTCCGCCCGGCAACTTTCAGGAGTTCATCATGAACAACGCACTCATCACTGCCGAGCAGCGCATCGTGCTGCTGGCCAACGGCCGCGAATCCTTGGAGAACGCGGACTTCGATCCTGCGCCCGTGGTCAAGCTGTTTACGCCGGACGCCGGCGCGACCTGGCTGCTGACCGAGATTGATCCCGACGACCACGACCACGCCTTTGGTCTTTGCGACCTGGGTCTGGGGATGCCGGAAATCGGCTGGGTCAGCCTGGGCGAGCTAGCGACGGTGCATGGCGGGCTAGGCCTGCCGATTGAGCGTGATCTGTCTTTCCGCGCCGATAAGCGGTTGAGCGCCTACGCGTGCGATGCGCGGCTGGCCGGGCGGATCGCTGTCTGACCCGGCCCTGGGCGAATAGCCCAGCAGCGCATCCCATATCGGGATGCGCTTGCCTCATCGTCAGCGAGGCCAGTCGTCGCTGCGAACGCCTTCAAAGAAATCAGGGCCGACTTCGATGCGCAGTGAGGAATGGCGTCGCAAGATCTTCTGCGCTATCTCGGGTGATGCGTAGTCCGTGAAGTCGAGGAGGTAGCCGTAGACCATTTCACCGCTACTGCCGTCCAGCTCCATTGCTTCTACGTCGGCCAGATTGCCGACCTCATGCAGTTCGAGGCCCAGCAGTTCGGCATAGGCTTGCGATACGCTGCGCGGCGGTGGCTCGCCATCGTAGTCGTCATCCCCCCAGTTCGTATCGAGTTCCGCTTTGGTGACTTGGCAGTCCACTGACCCAAAGCATTGGCTACCCAGACGCTCCACTGCCAGGAAGCCTTCCACGTTCACTTTGTGGCCTGCATAGGGACGCTCAGTGTCGATACCCAAGCCAACATGGCCATCCAGGTCGATTTCCAGCGAGCTGCCAACGGGGACGCTTTCAGACTCGACCTCGAAATCGAAATAGACCTCATCAATGCCGTCGTAATTGGCGTTGGCCATCTCGCTGTTCACGTCATCGTCTTCGATGACCACCTGATCCACATGCTCACGCAGATAGTTATCGAAGCCTGCGTGAGAGACGTGAATGTGTGTGTGAGGTGCCCGCTCCTTGAAAGCAGAGTCGATCAGCTCATGCAGTTGGCTTGGCGTGGGGGCTGCGCCAAGTTCGCTAGCGCGCTGATCGAGCTTGTCGTAGTCGAGTACAACGTGGTGGACGTTGCTCAAATCTTGGGCCTCGAGTGCGGCTACCTGCGCTGCCTGGTAGGCGGCAAGGCTCTTGTAGCCAAGTGCAGCAACGATCAATTGCTGCGCGCGGCCAAGCTGCACAGGCGCAGCCACGGAAGCGCTGTTCTTGCGAACAGAGTGGGCAAGGTCGGAAATGCCGATGGGCATACGATTCTCCTGATTTCAGCGCAGACCAATCGAGCGATTACTTGGCCTACGCCCAGGCGATATCGCATGGTGGTGGCAAGAAATACGGGTGAAGCAGAACGCAGTCTTGATTGAGCCGCTCGAAGCTCAGGCGGACAGGGCCTTGCCCACATTGTCCGCGAAAAATCGGCAAAAGACAAATCCTGCGATGTCCAAACTGCCGGACGTCCCCGGCCACCTGGGAGATGGCCGGTCGCGCTGTCGTGCGCGTAGCGCATCGTGAACGGGAGTGAGATAAACGAAGAGGGAACGGCGCGATAAATGGGAAGATCCGGGTACATCAGGGGTGAACTGGGCCGGGCTTTTGGAAAATCTCTTTCGCCACAGGAAACAGGCTGATGACAAGG
>Ga0209792_1000416_pt1 | contig 32421 bp, 32 predicted proteins | sample EBPBio142005_DNA_FD_185860 | JGI IMG/M metagenome (GOLD analysis project Ga0209792, IMG submission 185860) | Wastewater treatment Type I Accumulibacter community from EBPR Bioreactor in Madison, WI, USA - Reactor 1_6/14/2005_ DNA (SPAdes)... | ecosystem: Engineered > Bioreactor > EBPR >... | reverse complement strand
TCCACCTTCGCCTTCGCCCAATGCTCCTCCAGATCGAGGATCAAGGGCATTAGCGTCTCCGCCACAAACCGGCCCCCGAACAACCCGAACATCCCGGAATCGTCAGGGCCGGTGCGGAAAGAGTTCGGAGGAAGAGCATGCGTCATGCGAAAGGTTCCTGCTTGACCGGCATTGTGCCGCCCCGGCGAGGGTACAGGTCAAACAAAAACGCAGCTTTTGTCGTGATAGCAAAATAAAGCAATTTCAATGTGTTATACAACCTTCGAAGAAGCAAATCGCCGACAGCCTGTCCCCTCCCGCCCGATGGACAAGCAGCCTCGCCGCTCCTATCCTTGAAACCATGTTGCCTGATCTGATCGACGCCTCGCGACGTTTGTCAGGCGTGCCGGGCCTTTCGTCCGGCAGCGCACCCGAGGCCGTTGCGGCGCTCTCGACGCGTTATCGCCCGCACCGCCTGCTGCTGTCCGGCCAGGCCAACGGGCTCGACTTCCGTCACCACGCCATCCATTGCGAAGGTGCGTCGCTCAACCTGCTGCGTTACGGCCCGGAGCTGGTGGTCGATGCCGGTTCCTTCGACACGTTCTATATGCTCGAGTTTCCCCTGAGCGGCGGCGTGGATATCCGCTATGGCGACAAACAAGTTTCGTCGTGGGTCGGCACGGGCCTGATCCTGTCTCCCGGAGCCTATGTGCGCTCCACCTGGCGCGACGACACGACCCAGATCATGCTGAGGCTGGAGCGCTCTTTCGTCGAGCATGCCTGGCAGCGCCATACCGGCGAGGCGACGCGCCGCACGCCGGTGTTCGACGCCGAACTCGACCTCGGATCGGCGGCCGGCCGGCGCATCGCCCGGCTGATCGGGCTGATGGTCGCCGAGCAGATCGAGGCGGATGGCGCGGCGCTGTCGCCGATGCCGCTCGTCCACGCCGTGCTCGACACGCTTTTCCGGCATGTGCCGGCGGTATCGGTTTCCACCGTGGAAGCAGTCGGCGCGGGGCCCGTTCCCGTCCATGTCAGGAATTTCCGCAGATTGCTGGACGATCCGGAAATGCTGCTCGAAACAGTTGCGCAGCTTGCGGCCCGGCTTGATGTCTCCCCGCGCACCCTGACGACAGGCATGCGCCGCTTCACCGGCTTCTCGCCGCATGATTACCTCACCATGCGCCGCATGGAACACGCCCGCAAACTGCTGGACGCGGGTGGCATGTCGATCGCGACGATCGCGCAAAAGGTGGGATATGCGCATGCCGGACGGTTCGCGGCGGCCTTCCGCGCCCATAGTGGCGTGAACCCGTCGCGGCTGCCGCTGGATGCCTGACCGGGACAATTAGGGAAGCATCGGGCCGTTTCGGGAAGCCGAACGGAACGCCGGCGCGTCATCCGATTGACAAAGACCGGTTTCGCGACTGCCCTCGCTGGAATCCGGGAGGTGCGCAGTGGAGGGCAAGACCCTGCTCGTGGTGGATGTCGGTTCGTCCGTGCTGAAGGCCGTGCTGTTCGGCCCGCGCGGCGAGACGCTTGGCTGGGCGTCGGAACCGATCGCGACGCAGTCGGGCGCCGACCGCTCGACGGAGCAGGATCCGAACCAATGGTGGGCGGCCCTTGGCGCAGCCGTGCGCGGTCTGCCCGGCGCGTCATCGGCGTCTGCGGTCGCTTTCTCAGGGTCGATGCAGAACCTGATCGCACTCCATACGGATGGTCGGCCCGCCGGCCCCGCGATCCTCTATTCCGACCGGCGGCTGGAGGACATCGAGATCGAGCGCCTCGCCGAGGCGCTGCCCGGCGACTATTCGCGGCGAACCGGCAACCGCCTCGATCCGGCCCACACGATCCTGAAACTGATGGCGCGGGACCGTTTCGGACTCGCCGGAGCGGGCGCATCGAAGCGCTGGACCTTCGGCGCCAAGGATGCGCTGACATTCCGGCTGACCGGCGAATGCGTCATCGATCCGACGACGGCTTCGACTACGGGCCTGATGGGAATCGCGGACCTGCAATGGGACGACGAATTGCTGGCGGTCGCAGGCGTCGAAAAGACGGCATTGCCGCATATCCGGCCGGCCGATGCGGTCGTCGGCCAGATCACGCGATCGGCGGCGGACCAGACCGGCCTGCCGGCCGGCATTCCGGTGTTCAACGGTTCCGGCGACGCGGGGGCAGCGACATGGGGCGCGGGCGCCGACGCGCCGGGCTCGGCCTATTGTTATCTCGGCACCACGGGCTGGGTCGCGGCGACGCTCGATATCGGCGCGGCCACGCCGCCCCGCGATATCTACACCCTCGCCGACCCCGTTCAGCCCGGCCGCGTCGTCATCATCTCGCCCTTCCTTACGGCGGGTGCGGCAATGGACTGGCTGGCGGCGTCGACCGGACGGCCGGTCGGTCAACTGCTCGATGAAGCCAGCCGCGAAGACGACAGGCCGGGCGGCACGCTCTTCCTGCCCTATCTCGGGGGCGAGCGCGCGCCTTTCGAGGACAGCAAGGTGCGCGGCGCATTCCTCGGCCTCGATCGCGCCACCACGCCCGGGGCAATGGCGCTGGCCGTCCTGGAGGGCGTCGCCTTTGCCGTGCGTCACAATCTCGAGGCCGCCAACCTCCCGCCTTCGGTGCTGACCGTCATCGGCGGCGCGGCCCGCCATCCGCTGCAACGGCAGGTGCTCGCGGACGCACTGGGGCGGGACGTCGCCGTTCCCGATGACGGCGAAACGATGACCGCGGCCGGTGTCTTGCGCATGGTTGCCGGCGCAGCCGGTATCGAGCCGGACCGGGCTGAAACGTCCGCTGTCGTCAGGCCAAGGCCGGACCGGGCGGCGCGGCACGATGCCCGCTACGCAGCCTATCTTTCGGCGACATCATTCGTTCGCGGCCTCGGGCAAGCTCTGGCCGAACCGCAACCGCTCATGTGAAACAGCCAATCGACACGGAGGACATCATGAAAAAGACCCTTACCGCACTGCTTGCAATCGGCATCAGCCACTTCGCTTTCTCCGCCCAGGCGGACGACGTCGCCGTGCTCACGCCCTATCTGAGCTCGGTTGCGACCAACGAGATGATCGAGACCTTCAAGACCGAGTCCGCGACCAAGGGCTGGACCGTCAACGTCGTCGACACGCGCGGCGACTTCCAGCAACTCGCCAGCCGCGTCGAGGACGTCGCCAGCGCGGGCGTCAAGGCGATCGTCCTGGTCAGCGTCGATCCCAATCAGATCGCCGACCAGGTGGCGGCCGCGGCGGAAAAAGGCATTCCCGTCATCTCGCTCGACGGCGCGCTCGCCAAGGGCGTGACGGTCAACATCACCACCGACAATTTCGCGCTGGGCACGATCCTGTCGGACTATCTGTTCAAGGCCATGGGCGACCAGGGCAACATCGTGAAATTCTTCCACTCCGCCCATCCGGGAGTGCGCCAGCGCGAACTGGCGCTCGACAAGGCGCTCGGCGAACATCCCGGCATCAAGGTGATCGCCGAACACTATGTCCAGGTTCCGGGACCGATCGACAATGCGCGTCAGGCGATGGAGACGTTCGTTCGCCAGCATGGCGACCAGATCAACGGCGTGTGGGCCGCGTGGGACGAGCCGGCTATCGGCGCGCTGCTCGCGATCCAGAGCGACAAACCGGACTCGAAGGCGAAGATCGCCGGCATCGACGGCAACCCGCAGGCGATCGACCTGATCAAGCAATGCACCAACCTGATCGCGACCGTGCGCCAGGATTTTCCGGGCATCGCCAAGGCCGCCGTTCAGGAGGTTGCATCCGCGATCGAGGGCAAGAAGCCGGAGAAGCAGGAAATCTTCGTCAACGCCAATGTGGTCGACCGCGCCAGCCTTGGCGTGACCTGCAACTGACGTCCGCCGGAACGCGGCGATGCTGAAGGTCGAGGGCCTGAGCAAACGTTTCGGCGGCGTCGCAGCGCTCGACGGCGTCGAGCTCAGCGTCGCGGCCGGACGCGTGCATGCGCTGCTCGGCGAGAATGGAGCGGGCAAATCGACCCTGCTCAAATGCCTGTCGGGCGTGCACCGGCCGGATGCGGGCCGATGCACCTTCGACGGGCAGGACTTCGCACCGGCCAATCCGACCGAGTCCGAGCGGGCGGGTTTGCGCTTCGTGCATCAGGAACTGAATCTCGTACCGAGCTTCACGGCTTACGAGAACGCGTTTGTCGGCCGGCGCTATCCGAGGCGGAGCGGGCTGGTCGACTGGCGCGCGATGCGATCCCGTTTCGCCGGGGTCCGCGACCGCCACGGCCTCGCGATCGATATCGACGTGCCGGTTTCGCGCCTGTCGGTCGCGCAATGCCAGATCGTCGAAATCCTGCGTGCGCTGATGGACGAAGCGCGCGTGCTGGTGCTGGACGAGCCGACCGCGTCCCTGAGCGAGAAGGAGGCGGCGGCCCTGCACAGGATCATTCGCGACCTCGCCGCGCATGGCTGCGCGGTCATCTTCGTATCGCACCGGCTGGACGAGGTTTTTGCCATCGCCGACGACTATACCGTGCTGCGCAACGGACGCACGGCCGGCGCGGGCCGGATCGCCGACATCGACCGTCCCGGCATCGTGGCGCTGATGGCGGGTGGCGAGCTGCGCCAGCAAAAGGCCGAGCAAGCCGTCGCGCCCGGGAAGCCGCTTCTCGCCCTGTCGGATTTTTCGCCGTCGCCGGCCCGGCCGCCACTCGACCTTACCATCCGCTCAGGAGAGATCGTCGGCCTCTACGGCGTCGTCGGCAGCGGCCGGTCGAGCCTGCTCAGATCGGTCTGGGGGGCCAACCCGCTGGCGCGCGGAAACATGTCCGTCGACGGCAGGCGACTGCCGCCGCACGGCATCTCCCGGCGCATCGAGTCCGGTGTCGCCTACGTGCCCGAGGACCGGCGCACATCGGGGCTCGTCATGCATCATTCCATTCTGGACAATGTGCTGTTGCCGCGCCTGGGACGCGACCGTCTCGCAAAACGCCTGCCCGTCGTCTCATGGCGCGCCGCGAGCTCGGGCGCGCGCACGACGCTCGCCGACAGCAACGTCAAATATGGCAGGCTCGACGACCGCATATCGACCCTGTCCGGCGGCAACCAGCAGAAGGCGATGATCGGCCGCTGGCTCGGCCCGGATGTCCGTCTGCTCCTGCTGGACGAGCCGACGCGCGGCGTGGACGTGCGGTCGAAAGCGGAAATCCACGGCATGTGCCGGAAACTCGCTGCAAACGGCGCGGCGGTCCTCTTCGTCACCAGCGACATCGAGGAATTGCTGATGCTGGCGCAGCGCGTGCTGGTCATGGCGCATGGCCGCGTGACGCTCGACGTCGCAAACCGCGATCTGACCCGCAGGGGGATCGTTCAGGCCGCATTTGAGACCCAGGCCGCAGCAGCAGGGGAAACGACATGAGACTTGTTTCCCGTTTCGGCACGCTGATGGGGCTCGCGGTCATCGTCGCGGTGTTTTCGGCACTGTCGCCGCAGGGTTTCGCCCAGCCCTCCAACCTGATCAACATCACCCAGCAGATGTCGCTGCTTGCGATCGTGGCGCTCGGCGCGGCCTTCGTCATGTCGCTGTCCGAATTCGACCTGTCGATCGGCTCGGTCGTTTCGCTGGCCGGCATCCTGTCGGTCAGCCTGTTCGCGCAGGGCTGGGGCATCGTCCCCACGGCGGTTGCGACGCTGGCGGCCGGCTTCGCCGTCGGCTGCGTGAGCGGCTTCTTCGTCGCCACATGGCGCGTGCCGAGCTTCATCATGACGCTGGCTGTCGGCACGATCATCGGCGGCGTCACCTACTGGATCAGCGCCGGCGCGACCCTGTTCAGCGGCATCCCCGCCGCGTTCCGCGATCTCGGCCGCGGCTATGTCGCCGGCGTTCCGGTCCTGACGCTGTGGGCCGTCGCCGGCACGCTGTTCGTCGCGCTCATCCTCGACTGGATCGAGCTTGGCCGGCGTATGCTGGCGGTGGGCGGCAATCGGGAGGCGGCGCGGTTGACCGGCGTGAAGATCGTGCCGGTCACGGTGTGGGCGTTCGGCCTCTGCACCCTGATGGCGGCGCTGGCCGGACTGCTGCTGACCGCGCGGCTCGGCAGCGCCCATCCGACCGGCGGCAACGGCTTCCTGCTCCAGGCCTACGCCGCCGTCTATCTCGGCATGACGGCCTTCCGAGACGGACAGCCCAACGCAGCGGGAACGCTGCTCGGCGCGGCGATCATCGCGGTCGTCGCGAACGGCCTGACCATCCTCGGCGTCCCGAACTATCTGCAGGACATCTTCACCGGCCTGATCATCATTGCCTCGGTCATGGTTCGCAATTTCGGCAGGACGGCCGATTGAGCACACCGCTCTTCGCCTATGACCGCGTCGCGCAGTCGCTGGCGACGGAACTCACGAATGGCCTGTGGCATGCGGGGGACGAGCTTCCGTCCGAGACCGAGCTCGCTGCCCATTTCAATGTCGCGCGCCGGACCGTGCGCAAGGCGCTGTCGATCGTCGAGCGGCAAGGCTTGATCGCCAAGGGCAAGGGGCGGCGAACCCGATACCGCGGCAAGGTGATCGACTGGTCGCACGACATGGCGGCGGGCTTGCCCGGCGCCGCGCGACGCGCCGGCATGCGCGTGTCCACCCGTGTCCTCCGGCTTTCGGAAATCCGCTCGGGCCTGAGCGACGCCCGCGCGCTGGGCCTTCCGCTCGGCACACCCGTCGGCGAGCTCTGGCGGCTGCGTCTCCTGGACGGCAAACCGATGGTCCAGCAGCGGTCGGTGCTTCCGGTTGACATCATGGCCCGGATCGCGCCCGCCGATCTCGGCCGCCATTCGCTCTACGAACTGATCTCCCGCGCCGACCATGCCGGACTGCTTTTCGTCACCCAGGAGCATTTTGCGCCGTCGCAGGCGACAGCAGAGGAAGCCGGCTTCGGCATTGTCGACGCGGGCCTGCCGGCGCTTCGGGTAACGCGCATCGTCCGCGAGCAGGACAGAGCGGTCGAATATTCCAACTCGATCCTGCTGGGGCCGCTGTTCCGTTTCTGACATCCACATGTTTGCCCGGGACTATAAAATATCAGATTGCGCAACTGATGTATCAGATGTAAATCACTTCCGGCTGGACGGTCAGATTATCCGGGGGCGCGCTCACCGCTTCACGGGAGACATCGGATCGCTGGATTTAGGTCTGCGGAAAGCCGCATTGGCGCATGGGGAGTGTCGCGCATGTCTTCAATCAATCGTCGCAGTTTCGTGGCCGCCGCGGCGGCCGCCGTCCTGGCATCCTCGTTCGCCTTGCCATCCTGGGCGCAGGACAAGCCGAAGATCGAGTTCCTCTATTCGCCCTTCGCGGACTACGCGCCGTTCTTCGTCGCCAAGGAACTGGGCTATTTCGATGAATTCGGCCTGGATGTGACGCTCTCGCCGAAGAGCGGCACCGCCGAAACGATCCAGATGCTGGCCTCCGGCAATGTGGTGTCGGGCGCGGCGACCTGGGGGGCGGGGCTGTTCAACTCCATACACAGCGGCGCGACCGTCACCATCGTCGCCACTCTGGCCAGGATGCCGAACACCGTGCCGTCTCCCTCGCCGTTCATGGTGTCGGAAAAGGCCTGGCAGGACGGCATCCGCAAGGTCGAGGACCTCAAGGGCAAACGTGTCGGCATTCCGGGACCGGGTGGTTTTGGCATGTATTCGGTCGCCAAGGCCCTGGAAAAGGGCGGCCTGACCATCGACGACGTGGAGGCGGTCTACCTGCCGCCGCCGGCGACCGCGGCCGCCTTCGCCAATGGCGGGCTCGAGGCCGGCTGGAGCATCGAACCGTTCGCATTGCAGATGGAAAAGCAGGGTCTGGCCCGCCGGCTGGTGGAAGACCACACGCTCGGCACCGAGCTCGGCTTCATCGCCTTCAACAATGAGTTCGCCAAGGAGCACGAGGATGCCGTCGTGAAATTCCTCGCCGCCTTCCTGAAGGCCGCGCGCCTGCTCGACAATGGCGGCTGGAAGGACGAAAAAATCCTCGACATCGTGTCCAACTATACGGGCACCGAAAAGGACACGCTGAAGGGCATCGCCTATACCGTGCGCTCGGAAGACGGGTCGATCGACCTGGCCTCGGTGCGCGAGCAGGAGGAGTTCTTCCGCAAGGGCGGCGCGCTCGAATATCAGGGCCCGATCGACATTGAATCCGTCTATCGGACCGATCTCCTGAAAAAGGCGAACGACCTCCTCGCGAAGCAATGAGCGTAGCTGTCTCACAGCCCGGCCGGACATCGCGTCCGGCCGACGGCGCGACCGCGATCGAGGTCCGCAACCTCGTCAAGGCGTTCTACGACGCGTCCGGCGACCGCATAACGCTGGCGACGACCGACGTGAACTTCACCGTCAAGCGCGGCGAGTTCGTCTGCATCGTCGGCCCGAGCGGCTGCGGCAAGACGACGGTGCTGCGCATCCTCGCGGGGCTGGAGCAATCGCTGAGCGGTCAGGTGCGCATCGACAGCGCGGCCGAGCCGGCGATGGTGTTCCAGGAAGCGTCCGTGCTTCCATGGCTGACGGTGGCGCAGAACGTCGCCTTCCCGCTCAGCCTCAAGGGCGTATCCAGACAGAAGCAGCGCGAGCGGGTCGGCGAATTGCTGGCGCTGACCGGCCTGACCGAATTCGCCGATGCGCGCCCGCATCAACTGTCGGGCGGCATGAAGCAGCGCGTCTCGGTGGCGCGCGCGCTGGTGGACGATCGCGACGTGCTTTTGATGGACGAGCCCTTCGGCGCGCTCGACGAGCAGACGCGCCTCACCCTGCAGCAGGAACTGCTCGGCATCTGGGAGCGCACCGGCAAGACCGTCGTGTTCATCACGCACAGCGTCGACGAGGCGCTGACGCTGGCCGATCGTGTGCTCGTCATGTCGCCGCGTCCCGGCACCATCGTCGCCGACCTGGCGGTTCCCTTCGAGCGCCCGCGCGACGTGGTCGAGATGCGCCGCGACAAGCGCTTCTGGGACCTCACCTACGAGGTCTGGCGCCTGCTGGCCGCGTCACCGGAGCACTGAGATGACGACCGCGCACCCGTCTCTGACGCCGGACGAGATCGAGCGCCTCAAGGCGCCCGCGCGCCGCGAGAAGCTGCATCGCATCCTCTCCTATTTCAGCCCGCTGCTGCTGCTTCTGCTCTGGGAGTTGGCGGCGCAGGCCGCGCTGATCGACCGCCGCTTCTTCCCGCCGCCGAGCGCGATCGCCGGCACCGCCTGGCAGATGATCGTCAGCCTGGAGCTGTTCGAACATATCGGGGCGACGTTGCGCCGTGTCGCCGTCGGCTATGCGATGGGCGCGATACCCGGCGTGCTGCTCGGGCTGATCCTCGGTCTCTCCGCGCCCGTCCGGCGCATTCTCGGGCCGATCTTCGCCGCGCTCTATCCGGTGCCGAAGATCGCCATCCTGCCGCTGATCCTGCTGATCTTCGGGGTCGGCGATGCGTCGAAGTTCGTGGTCATCGCGATCGGCGTATTCTTCCTCATGTTCTACAACACGCTTGGCGGCGTGATGCAGATACCGCAGATCTATCTCGATGTCGCCCGCAACGCAGGGGCGACCAGATTCCAGACCTTCCGCCGCATCGCGCTGCCGTCGGCGCTGCCGAGCATCTTCACCGGGCTGAAACTCGCGGCCGGATCGTCATTCATCATCATCGCGGCAGCCGAATTCCTTGGCGCGCGCAGCGGCGTCGGCTTCTTCATCTGGGCGTCGTGGCAGACATTCGCGGTGTCGCGCATGTTCGTCGGCATCGTGGTGATTTCCCTCATGGGCTACCTGACCATCCTCGCGCTGGAGGCGCTGGAGCGGCGCTTCGTGCCCTGGGCAAAACATTGACGATGATGCGACCATGACAAGCGCGGCCGCCATCGCCCAAGCTCCCGTATCCGAGCGCATCTACCTCGCGCTCCGGCAGGAGATCATGCGCTGCGAGATCGCGCCGGGCACGACGCTGGACGCCGCCGCGATCGCCCGCCGTTACGAGGTGTCCAAGACGCCTGTGCGCGACGCCATGCAGAAGCTTGCCGCCGACGGGCTCGTCGCGATCCTGCCGCGCAGCGGCTATCGTGTTGCCGCGATCACCTTCCAGGCGGTGCATGAAATCCTCGATCTGCGCGCGGCGATCGGCCCGCATGCGGCGCGGCAGGCGGCGCGTTACGCCACGGCCGCCGACATCGCCGAACTTCGCCGGATCGTCAGCGAATACGCTGCCCCGCTCGATGTCGGCGCCATGCAGCAGGTGGCGCGGCGATTCCACGTCGCCATCGCCCGCTGCAGCCGCAACAAGCGCGTCATCACCCTCTCGGAGAGCCTGTTCGACGAGCTGGAACGCCTGCTGCGTTTCGCCATCGATTTCTCGGTCAAGGCCGGCGAGCATTCGGACGAGCACACCGCGCTCGTCGACGCGATCGAGGCCGGCGACGGCGAGCGCGCGGCTGCGATCGAAGCCGCCCATATCAAGGGCAGCCGGGAATTCCTGATCGAGCGGCTGATGGTCCTGGGCTATCTGTCGGAAGGCGAGATCCGGCTTGGCGCCGCGATGCGGAGCGCAGCCGAATGATCGCGGCACTCGATGCGAGAGTGCGATTGTCGTCGGCGCTCGGCGGCGGCCCCGCTGCCGAGCTTGCCGCGTCGGCGCTGGTGGAGGCCGACGCGCTCGGCATGCCCCGCTTCGGCATCGCCATGCTCGACGAATGGGCCTCGAATGCCGCGCCCCTGCCGACGGCCAAGTCCGACCAGTCCATACGCTGGATCGACTGCTCCTCCTGCTTCGCGCCGCTGGCCGTCGCCGGCGCCACGCTCGATGTGGCAAAAGCCGCCCGGCAGTTCGGCATCGCCGCGATCTTCCTGCGCGGCGTCAGGGGTTTCGGCCGGCTCGCACCCTTTGTCCGCCATCTGGCCGATGCCGGCCTGGTCGGTGTCGCGGGCGCGGAAGGGCCGCCCTTCGTCGCGCCGCATGGCGGCACGCGTCCTGTGGTCGGCACCAATCCGTTGGCCTTCGCCATGGGCCGGGGTGACGAGCGCGTCGTCATCGACGTCGCCAGCAGCACGGCCACGATGGCCGATATCCGCAACGCCCGAGCCGCCGGCAAGGCGCTGCCCGACGGCATCGCGCTGGACGGCGAAGGTCGGCCGACCAGCATTGCCGCCGAGGTCGCGGCCCTGCTGCCACGCGGCGGCCAGATCGGCTCGCTGCTCGGTCTGATTGTCGAGTTGATGACCGGAGTGGCCGGCGGCGGACGGGGCGACCCGAAGGGACGCGGCGTCTTCATCCTCGCCTTCGACCCGGCTGCGGCGGGAGAGGGTGTCGACTGGGCAGCCAGACTGGCCGGACTGAAAGAGGACTGGATGGCGGGCGGAGGCCACTGGCCGCGCGGCGGCGGCGTGCCACCCGAAACCATGCTGGACGATCATTTCGCGCAGCGCCTCGATGCCTATCTCGCCCGAATGTCAGGACAGGCATGATGACAAAAACGGTTTCCACGCCGGCTGTTTCCGTCGATCCCGCCGACGGCCTGATCGACGAGCCACGTCGGATCGTCGTTTCCGGTCTCGCCCCCGACGCGCTGGTCGCCATCTCCGCCCACACGCGCCGCGCCGGCGGCGTGGTCTGGATGAGCCAGGCGACCTTCATGGCCGATGGGGACGGCGTCGTCGATCTGACCCGCGACGCGCCGGTCGGCGGCGACTATGCGGAAGTGTCGGCGATGGGCCCGATCTGGAGCCAGCAGCCGGTCGACAGTGCGAGCCCGGAGGTCTTCGCCGAGGACGTCACGCAACCTCTCGTCACGACACTGACCGCCGAGACGGCGAGCGGCATACGGGCCGAGGCGGAGCTACGCCAGTGCTTCATTGCGCCCGGGTTAACACGCCGCGAGGTCCGCGAGGACGGACTGGTGGGCACGCTGTTCAAGCCGGCCGGCCCCGGTCCGCATCCGGTGGTGGTGGTGCTCAACGGCTCCGGCGGCGGCATCAACGAGCCGCGCGCGGCGCTGCTCGCAGCGCGCGGATACCAGGCCTTTGCGCTCGGCTATTTCAAGGCGCCGGGCCTGTCGCCCTTCATCACCGGGACGCCGCTCGAATATCTGGAGACCGGCCTGCGCTGGGTGCGCCGCGAGCTCCAGCCGAAGGAAGGCTTCGTCGCCGTCAGCGGCCAGTCGCGCGGCGGCGAGCTCGCGCTGCTGCTCGGCGCCACGTTTCCCGATCTGGTCTCCGCAGTGATCGCCTTCGTGCCCGGCGCGATGATCCATGGCGCGCAGGGCGCGGGCGATCCTGCGCGCGGCGGCTGGCAAGGCGTGACGTGGACAAGGGGCGGCGTGCCGCTGCCGCATCTGTGGCAGGACAACAAGGCGGTGCACTGGCATCCCTGGGCCGGCGACGCTCCGCCCGACCGGCATCATTCGGTTTTCTTCGAAGGGCTGAAGGATACCGAACTGGCAGCCCAGGCGCGCATTCCGGTCGAGAAGATCGCGGGACCGGTGCTGCTGATCTCGGGCCGGGACGATCGCGCCTGGCCGTCCAGCCTCTATTCCAAAATGGTGGCCTCGACGCTGCGCCGGCATGACCATCCGTATCGCGTGCGCCATCTCGATTTCGACGATGCGGGCCATGCCATCAACCTGCCGATCGTGCCGTCGACGCAGTTGAAGCGCGAGCATCCGGTCTCAAAGGTTCCCTACACCAATGGCGGCACGCCTTCGGGCAACGCCAGGGCGGATGCGGGGTCGTGGCGCGGCGTCCTCGCATTCCTCGACGAGGTCACCGGCTCCGGCCGCCCGAACGCGCCCTCGCAAGCAGACGACTGATCCATCCGAAAGGGAGACCAACATGCCCACGACAGAACATTTGGAAGGCCAGTGGCGCGAATGGCGCTATGCCCATGTCGCAAAGATGTTCCGCCCGTATGGCTGGACGTCGCTGGTCGCCCAATACTGGCTGGAAGCGGACGACAGGGATGTCACGTTCGACCTGCTGCCGGGCACCTGGTCGGTCGAAAACGGCCGGATCATGTTCAATCCGCCGGCCTCGGGACCGAACCTTTCGGTCGATGGCGAATATCCCACGGCCCCGGTCGAGATCATTCCCGGCCGCAACCAGACCTATGGCCACGGCAAGAGCGAACCGGTCTATTTCGGCCTGATGGAGGTCGAGACGATCCTGCGCAGCAAGCATGACGGCCAGCCGCTCTATGGGGTGCGCGTCCGCGATCCACGCGAGGCGACGCCTCTGAAAGACGCAGGCGTCACCGCGTTCGACTACGATCCCGCGTGGCGCATCCCTGGCGTCTACACGCCGAGCAGGCTCACCGAATTCGAGGCGGAAACGGTGGAAGCCGGCGTGCGTGAATCGACGCCGCGCATCGGCACCTTCGCCTTCGAGCATGGCGGCAAGAGCTACAGCGTCGTGCTGATCGGCAAGGAAACGGCGACCGGCGTGCAGCCGGTGGCGCATGTCCGCGACAGGACCAGCGGCCCCATCACCTACGGCGCGGGCCGCGTCATCGAACTGCAATTCACCGACGACACGAAGTCCCGCATCGACTGGATCGATTTCAACTACGCGGTGGCTCTGCCATGCGCTTTCACGAACTTCGTCACCTGCCCGGTCGTCCCTCCGGAGAACCAGCTCGATTTCGAGGTGCTCGCGGGCGAGAAACGTCCGCCACAGAATGTGGTGCGGACGATGACTTATCAGCCGCAGGCAAAAGCCGCTTCCTGAGCGTCCCGACGTTCGCTCGAAGATATTCGTACGCGCGGCCATCTCGGCGCCGCGTTCGATGCCAGCACCAAGGTCTCCGGACGCGATCGTCCAGAGCGGGGGTGCCAGATGGTAGGGACTAGTGTCACGAACTGTCGATGGGTTCGAATGCGAGGCGGGCTGTGGCGGCGCGCAGTCGCCGGCCCGTTATATCGGCCAGCGATCGGCAGAGCGCGGCTAAGAGGTTGCCGGCGCGATGGTATGCGATGGCGAAATGCACGGCGTCGATGCCGCCCACCTGGCAGACGGGATAGTGCTCGATGAGATGATCGAGCAGGATGGCCAGCAGCCGGAAATTGCGGGCAAAGCGCATGGCTTCCGCACGACTGTCGCCGCCCCGCAGGGCGTCAGCGATCTGATGATCGTGACGATGAAGTTCCAGACCACGATCCCTCGCCCTGTTCGATACGATCTCGATGGCGAGGGCTTCGATGCGGCGCAGGCGGCCCAGAATGTAGCTTCGCGCCCATTGCGGCATGATGCATGACAGGCCGGCGATGCAGGCGGCAAGATAGAATGCGGCGACGACGCGCTTGAGCAACTGCCTCTCGTCCTCCATCTCGACCAGCCAATCCATCCCGCATCCTCCTTTCAGGCGCGGAAGGATTATCGGGTCGGACGGAGGGTTGCGGATAGATTCGAGCGAAAAATCGTGGAAGTGGTTGTTTCCAAAAGAAATGGCTGTGGAATCTATCCTCAAATTTGCGGGGTTCGCGCCGCTTTCCTCTCCCCGTTCACGGGGGTCCGAAGGACGGGCGAGACCCGTGGCTCGCCCGTCCTTCGGACCCCCGTGAACGGGGAGAAGGAAGAGGCACTCACCCCTTCGGTTTCTGGGGGATGGCGGTCGTCTGCTCGGGGCCGGCGGGCAGGGGCGGACAGCAAAGCCTCCTTCATGAGTTCGCATCGCCGCTGCGCACCGGACATTCACGGCGACGCCAAGCGTGAGGCCGACTTACCTACATACGCATAAAGTATGCAAGCGTATTGTCATATGCATTATGAAATGCTACGAAACCGCGCATCCCTCCGTTGGTGATGCTGGCTCACCAGACCGCCAACGGAGGAATGTCAGGGAGGAAGTTCAATGTCTTTGAGAAACACATACACAAGCATTTGCGGCGCCTTCGCAGCGACGCTTCTGGCCGGCACGGCGATGGCCCAGGAGCCGATCAAACTGGGCGTGATCCTGCCGATTTCAGGCGGCGCGGCCTATGTCGGCCAGGGCATCGGCGACGGCGTGCGCCTCGCGGTCAAGGAGATCAACGACGCGGGCGGCGTGAAGGGCCGCAAGCTCGAAATCCTGCTGCGCGACGAGCAGTTGAAGCCCGACGTTTCGCTCGCCGCTGCCAAGGAGCTGATCTCCAAGGACGGCGTGAAGCTGTTCATCGGGCCGGCGACGTCCGCCACCGGCCTCGCCGTGTCGGAACTCGCCAGGGAGGAAAAGGTCGTCAACATCTCGCCATCGGCCAAGACCGAGGCGATCACCGGCGAGAAGCTGCACGACTACATCTTCCAGCTTGCGCCGACGACCGACATCGACGGGGTGCGCTCCGTCGAGATCCTCAAGAAGATGGGGGCCAAGAGCATCTGCTTCACCGGCTTCGACTACGCCTATACCAAGGACTGGTTCAAATCGATCCGCGCCAATATGGGCAGCGACCTCACCGAGGCCGGCGAGTTCCTCGTGCCCATCAACGCGACCGACTACAGCGCGACCGTCACGCAACTGATCGCCAACTCCTGCGACACGGTCATCGGCACGATGTATGGCGGCGGCTTCATCTCCTTCGTCAAGCAGGCGACGCCGTTCGGCCTGTTCCAGTCGAAGAAGCTGCTGTGGGGCTCCAACACCGGCGACTACGCGGTGGCCAAGGCGCTCGGCGCCGACTTCCCGGAAGGCATGTGGGCCTCGTCCGCGGACATCTGGTACTATGAGGGCTCGGACGAGCACAAGAAATACCAGGAAGGCCTGGCGGCGCTTCAGGGCCGCAAGGAAACCGACATGTGGCCGATCACCGGCTACAACGCGGTCAAGTTCCTGGCCGCAGCGATCGAAAAGGCCGGCACCGACGAGCCGAAGGCAGTGCGCGACGCGCTCGAGGGCCTGACCATCTCGTCGCCGCTGGGCGACCTGACGATCGATCCCAAGACGCATCGCGCCGGCTCGCCGGAATTCTACGGACAGGTCGCGACGGTGCCGGGCGAGGCGGTCAAGCGCCTCACCAACGTCCAGCTCGTGCGGTAAGGCGATCCTCCCAGGCGTCCCGGCGCGGCGTCGCGCCGTGCCGGGACGCGCGCAGGCCGATCAGGCCGCGCCGCTCGATAATGTCACTACGCAGGCGATGCAGGCCCACGGCTGACAGGGAAAACACGTGTTTTCGAATCCGACAGTCCTGTTCATACAGGTCATGAACTCGCTCTCGCTGGGCATGAACCTGTTCATCATCGCCGCCGGGCTGACGCTGATCTTCGGCGTGCTGCGCATCGTCAATTTCGCCCACGGCGCGTTCTACATGATCGGCGCCTACGTCGCCTTCTCGATCCTTCAATTGACCGGCGAGACCAATGTCGGCTTCGCGCTCGGCGTCGTCGGCGCGGCGCTGGTGATGGGCGTGGTCGCCTTCTTCGTCGAACGCGGCCTGCTGGCGCGGCTCTACGACAAGGACCACATGCTCCAGTTGCTGTTCACCTTCGCGCTGGTGCTGATCATCAAGGACATCGTCAAGATGATCTGGGGCTCGGGGCAATTCTCGATCTCGACCCCGCCGGCACTCTCGGGCGCCGTCAATCTCGGCATCTCCTACTATCCGACCTACATGCTGTTCCTGCTCGTGACCGGCCCGGTGATCGCCATCGCGCTGTGGTATGCGATGGAACGCACGCGCTGGGGCCGGGTCGTGCGCGCCGCGCGGCTCGACCGCGAGATGCTGTCCGCGCTCGGCACGGACGTGAAGCTCGTCTATTCCGCCGTCTTCGTCATCGGCTCGATGCTGGCCGCCATCGGCGGGGCGCTCGCCGCGCCGCGTTCGGCGGTCGATCCGGGCATGGATGCGCTGATCATCATCGACTGCTTCGTGATCGTCGTCATCGGCGGCCTGGGCAGCCTGGCCGGCAGCTTCGTCGGCGCGCTGATCCTCGGCTTCCTGACGATCTTCGGCTCGTTCTACCTGCAGGAATGGGTGATCGTGGCGTCCTACGTGATGATGGTCGTCATCCTGCTGGTCCGGCCCTGGGGCCTGTTCGGCAAGTCGGACGAGGAGCGGCACTGATGACCAGCCGTCCGCAACTGATCTTCTTGCTCGTGATGTTCGCGCTGCTCGCGGTGCTGCCCTTCGTGGGCTCGCGCTACTTCGTCGAGCTCGCCGTGCAGGTAATGATCTTCAGCCTGTTCGCCCTGTCGCTGAACGTGCTTGCCGGCCATGTCGGAGCGGTATCCTTCGGCCATGCCGCCTTCTTCGCGATCGGCGGCTATGCCTGCGCCTTCTTCCTGACCCGCTGGGGCTGGCCGCTTCCCCTGGCGATGGCCGGCGCGGTCGTCGTGTCGGCGGCGGCGTCCTTCATCATCGGCATTCTCTGCGTCCGCCTGAACGCCATCTACTTCTCGATGCTCACGCTCGCCTTCTCGATGCTGGTGTGGGCGATCGCGATCAAATGGAAACCGGTGACCGGCGGCGACGACGGCTTCGTCGGCATCACCATGCCGCAGGCGCTGACCGATCCCACCAATTTCTTCTGGTTCACCTATGCAGTCTTCGCGGCGTCGGCGGCGGCGCTGTGGGTGCTGAGCGCGTCGGCGATGGGCCGCGCCTTCGTGGCCGTGCGCGAGAACGCCGTGCGCGCGAGCTTCCTCGGCATCGACACCAAGCGCATGCGCCTGATCGCCTTCGTCATCGCCGGCGCATTCGCCGGCCTCGCCGGCTGCCTGCTCGCCATGTATGTGCGCGGCATGTATCCGACGACCGCGTTCTGGACGCAGTCCGGACAGGTGATCATCATGGTGCTGCTGGGCGGCGTGCATTCCTTCGTCGGGCCGATCCTGGGCGCCACAACGCTCTATCTGCTCGAAACGACCACGCACCAATATACCGAATACTGGCCGATCGTGATGGGCCTGATCCTGATGGTGATCGTGCTCGTCCTGCCCGACGGGCTGGTCGGCCTGATCAAGCGACTTCGGCCGCAGAGGAGGGCCTGACGATGGCCATCCTCGAAGTCGGCAATGTCAGCAAGCGCTTCGGCAACTTCACCGCGATCAAGGGCGTGTCCCTGAATGTCGAAGCCGGCGCGACCCATGCGATCATCGGCCCGAACGGCGCCGGCAAGACGACCCTGTTCAATCTGGTGAGCGGGCTGACGCCGCCCAGCGAGGGCGAGATCAGGTTCCGCGACCGCAGGCTGGCGCGCATGCGGCCGCACGACATCGTCAAGGTGGGCATGGCGCGCTCGTTCCAGAAGGTGAACATCTTCCCGCGCAAGACCGCGGCCGAGAACGTGCAGGTCGCGCTGATCGCCAATTCAGGCATGAACTACAATTTCTTCCGCAGCGCCAGGCGGCTGTTCCACGACGAGACGATGGAATTGCTGGCGCTGGTCAAGTGCGCCGACGACGCCGACCGCCGCGCCGGCGAACTGGCGCACGGCCGCCAGAAGCAGCTCGAACTGGCGGTGGCGCTCGCCGCCGACCCGAAGCTGCTGCTGCTGGACGAACCGACCGCCGGCATGTCGATCGCCGAGACAAAAGCCTCGATCGAGCTGATCAAGGACATCGTCGCCAAACGCGGGCTGACGCTGCTGTTCACCGAGCACGACATGAACGTGGTGTTCGAGATCGCGTCCACGATTTCGGTTCTGCATCACGGCGAGATCATCGCGTCGGGCCTGCCGCACGAGGTGCGGGAGAACGACGATGTCAAACGTATCTATCTCGGGAAGGACTGAGATGGAGCTGCTCGACGTCAGGGATCTCGTCGTCTCCTACGGCCTCAGCCAGGTGCTGCACGGCGTGTCGCTTACCGTGAAGCGCGGCGAGCTGGTCTCGCTGGTCGGGCGCAACGGCGTCGGCAAGTCGACCACGATGCGCGGCATCATGGGCCTGACCCAGCCGCGCTCAGGCTCGATCCAGTGGAAGGGCAAGGATATTTTCAGGCGTGCGCCGCACAAGAACGCGCTGGATGGCATCGGCTATGTGCCCGAGGACAGGCGCATCTTTTCCGAGCTGACGGTGTGGGAAAACCTCGACATCGCGCGCCTGCCGGCGCGCGCCGGCCAGACGCCGTGGGACGAGGCCCGCGTCTTCGAATTCTTCCCGGACCTGGAGCGTTTCCGCGATCGGCCGGGCGGCCTTCTCTCGGGCGGGCAGCAGCAGATGCTGACCATCGGGCGCACCCTGATGGGCAATCCGGAATTGCTGCTGCTCGACGAGCCGTCGGAAGGCATCGCGCCGATCGTCGTCGCGCAGATCCAGCGCAAGATCCGCGAGTTGAAGGAGGCCGGCCTGTCCATCGTGCTGGCCGAGCAGAACCTCGATTTCGTGCTGGCGCTGTCCGACCGCTGCTACGTGCTCGAAAAGGGGGCGGTGGTGTTCGAGGGAACCGCCGACGAACTGCGCGCCGCCGAGGACGTGCAGAACCGCTATCTGCACATCTGAGGCGTCAGCCCGCGGTCAGCACCGCGAGCCGCGCCAGCGCCAAAGGGTCCGGGTCGTTGGCCACCCTGAAAATGCCGCGCGAATGGAACACCGGCTGATCGCCGACATAACCGGTCATCAGCGAGAAGATCATGCGCGGCGTCTTGCGTAGCACCGATGTCTCGGCTTGCACCCAGTCGCCCGACCGGATCGGCGACAGATAGTCGACGCTGAGATTGATCGTCGGCTGGATGCGGTAGTCGTAGCCGATCTCGTGCTGGGCGGCGAAAGGTTGCAGATCGGCGAATGCCGCGACCACTCCGCCATGACAGGAATCGTTGGGGTTGAGGTGACGCGGACTGCAGCGGAAGCCGAGCAGGATGCGGCCTCCGTCGAGCCTGGCAAACACCGTGCCGAACATGTGGGCGTAGTTGCCTTCGTTGGCCACGGCGACAAAACCCGGCGGCGGATCGGCGGGATGATCGGCCGCGACGATGCCGGCGACTGTCTGCGTGCTGCCGGTCATGGCTCAGACCGAACCAGCCAGCTCGTCCTCGTCATCGAAGGCGGAGGCGTGGCCGCCGGCGGCAAGGTTCTGCTTCATCTGGTGGAGCGTGCGCGCCGTCGTTTCCATATCGGCGAAGGAGACGCCGGCGAGGATGCGCCTGTTGAAGGTTTCGCTGACGGGGCCGATCGCGTCGAGCAGCGTCGTCGCCTTGGCGGTCAGGTGCACGCGCTTGACGCGGCGGTCGTTGCGGTCGGCGATGCGCTCCACGAACCCCGCCGATTCCAGCCGGTCGACCAGCGAGCCGAGCGCCACCTTTCCCACTTCGAGCTCGTTGGCGAGCTGAGTCTGCGGCAGGCCGTCATTGCGCGATATGAAGGCGAGCACCCACCATTGCGAGCGGGTGATGCCGAGCGGCGACAACTCGCGGTCGAAGGAGACGCGGCGCAGCCGCGACACGTCGTGGATCAGATAGCCCAGCCTCAGGCCCCAGCCTCGGTTGTCCGACATGGTTCGTCCTCCTTCAGACATAGTCTCTCCCGAACAGGTCGCGGGCGATGATCAGCTTCTGGATCTGCGGCGTGCCGTCGGCGATCAACTGACCGGCGACGTCGCGCAGCCGCTGCTCGACCGGGAAATCCTGCGTGTAGCCATAGTGGCCGTGCAGGACGAGGCAGTCCTGGATCGCGCCCATGCAGAGCTCGGGGATGAAGCCCTTGCACATGGCCGCCTCGGCATTGTGCGGCAGGCCCTGGTCCCGGAGCCACAGCGTGCGGTAGCAGTGCCAGCGCGCCATGGTGAGCCGGGTGTGCCACTCGGCCACCGGAAACGAGACACCCTGGTTCTTTGTGACCGGCTGGCCGAAGGCTTTTCGGTTTTTCGTATAGTCGATCGTTTCCTCAAGCGTCGCCTGCGCCGCGCCGATGCACATCAGGCCGATGAGGGCGCGGGTGTATTCGAAGGTCTGCATGACGCGCGAGAAGGCGCCGTTCTCCGGGCCGATCAGGTTCTCGGCCGGCACCTCGACATTGTCGAGAAAGAGCGATCCGCGCACGATGCCCCTGGCGCCCATGTCCGCATAAGGCGATTTCGAGATGCCGGGCAGGTCGAACGGCACGAGGAAGGCCGACACGCCACGCGAACCGGCGGCGGGATCGGTCTTGGCGAAGACGATGCCGGCATGGCCGGCCATCAGCAGGGTGATCGCCGACTTCTCGCCGCTGATCACGTAGCGGTCGCCCTTGCGGACCGCCCGGGTCGTGATGGAGGCGGCGTCGGAGCCGCAATGCGGCTCGGTCAGGCATACGCAAAGCACCTTTTCGCCGGCAGCCATTCCCGGCAGCCATTCGCGGCGCACCGTCCCGGAGGCGTGCTTGCCGAGCAGGTCGCCGGCAAAGGACGCATTGAGGATGCCGTAGCAGCAATTGAAGTCGCCGCGCGCCGCCTCCTCGATGGCGAGGCCGGCGGTGACGCAGTCGAATTCCTGGCCGCCATAGTCGGACGGCACCCGCAGACCGAGAAGCCCGACCTCCCCCATCTTGCGCCAGGCCGTCGCGGGAAATTCGCCGGTACGATCCCAGTGCGCATAGTTCGGGCGCAGCTCGCGCGCCGCGAATTCACGGAGCGACGCGGCGACCAGTTGCTGTTCCTCGGACAGGGCGAAATCCACGCGCGCCTTTCCTTCGGCTCCTCGACGCCGAATTTAGTTATAGTGGCTTATCGAATGCTATCTTACGAAATACCGATTTGCAAGAAACGCATCAGGAAATTTCCAGCAAGGTGATTTTTCCTCACCTTTGCGCGCTTATGCCGGTTTCCAACCCAGAAAGGCACGTTTTTTCCGGGAAATTTCGGCTATCTCGACGCTGAACGCGAGCCACATATCCAGACTCACGGTTGACTAAGTGAGTTCAACTTACTACTCTGCTCGCCACAATCGAACAACCGTATCGTCCTGCTAGCAGGGAGCCATGCATGGAAGCGGTCCTGTCACTTCTGGAAGAAGTCGCCGCCCAGCCGCTCGACTATGCGCGCCGCTGGAAGCAGGAGACCGGCAAGCGCGTGATCGGCCTTTTCCCCATGCACTTCCCGGGCGAACTGGCGCATGCGGCCGGTGCTTTGCCCATCATCATCCAGGAGGACGACAAGCCGATCACCGTCGGGCAGAGCAACGTCTTCAATTTCTACTGCGGCTATAATCGCAGCGTCATCGACCAGGCGCTGCGCGGCGAATTCGAGGTTCTCGACGCGATCCTGTTCGGCGATCACTGCGTGCAACTGCTCGGCACCGCGGACGTCATCCGCGCCAACGTTCCCGAAATGCCGATCCTGTTCAACCAGCTCTGCTCGACGCTCGATGCCAGTTGGGCGATGTCGGAGACGCAGGGCACGTTCCGGCAGCTCTGGCGTGAACTCGAGGCTCTGGTCGGTCGCCCGATCGGCGAGGACGAGGTGCGCGCGTCGATCCGGCTGTTCAACAGGAACCGGGGCCTGATGCGCCGGCTCTACGACATGCGCCGGCGCGGCCAGATCGCGCTGACCGCCCGCCAGATGCAGGCGATCGTGAAGTCGTCGATGGTGATGGACAAGACGCAGCACACGGCGCTGCTGGAGAAGCTGATCGCGCAGGCGGAGAACCGGCCCCGGCGCGACGTGGTTCGCGTCTTTCTCTCCGGCCATATGTGCCACGCGCCGAAGCCCGCCATCCTCGATCTGGTCGAGGAGTGCGGCGGCATCGTTGTCGACGACGATCTCTACACCGGCTACCGCTACATCTTCGCCGACATCGACGAGGCCGGGCCGCCGGTCGATGCGTTCTCGAACTGGTACCTGACGCGCAACCGCCAGGTTCCCTGCCCCACCCGCGCGATGAAGGGCATGGACTGGGAGGACTATCTCCTGAACGCCGTCGGCAAGGCCGACGCGCAAGGCATGATCATCCTCATGGTCAAGTTCTGCGAGCCGCACATGTATTTCTATCCCGAGATCAAGGAGGCGTTCGAGCGCAACGGCGTTCCGCTTCTGATGCTCGAGACCGAGCACGAGGAAATGCCGCTCGAAGCGCTGAAGACGCGCATCGAGACTTTCATGGAAATCGCCAAGCGCCGCGCCGTCGCGGCCTGACAGGAACGGCCGCGCCAGCGGCGACACAGGAGGAGTTCTCATGCTGCAAGTGGTTGAACGCCCGTCGGCAAGCCCCGTCTTCGGCAATGGCGAAAAGGCGAACCGGCTGAGGAGCACGAAATTCGGCGGCCGGCTGGTCAACGATTACTGGGACAGCCTCTTCCGCGCCAAGGAAGAGGGCAAGAAGGTGATCTGGTACAACGGCACTTATATCCCGCCCTTCTTCCACGCCCATGACGTCGCCTGGGTGCATGGCGAAGCCTGGTCGGCCTATCTCGCGGCGAAGCACGGCGAACTGCCGGCGCAGAAGGCCGGCGAGCAGCGCGGCTACGACCGTGAGCTCTGCTCCTACGCCCGCACCCATATCGGCCAGGCGCTGATCGACCTCGATAAGCTGAAGGACGGAACGCTCGGCATCGACGCCGACGATCCGCGCGCGGAGACGATGCGCAAGCTGCCGCCGCCGGACATGATCATCAACGCCTATCCGTACTGCTCCTCCGGCCAGCAGTGGGACGACATCACCTACCGCCTGTTCGGCAAGAAGGTGCCGATGTTCACGGTGCAGATTCCGCTGCTGTGGGGCGGGCGTCCGGACGCCGGCTATCTGCGCGGCGAGGAATGGAACGAGCGCTCCACCTATGTGACGAACCAGCTCATCGAGATGACGAAATTCATGGAGGAGCACACCGGCCGCAAATACGACTTCGACCGGCTGAGCGAGGTGATGGGTTACGTCAAGAAGGCGGCGCAACTGCGCATCGAGGCGATGGACCTGTGCACCGCGACGCCCTCGCCGGCCAGCTTCTTCGACTGGATCGTGTCGATCGCGCCGGTCAACTTCCTGCCGGGCGATCAGAACCTCGTCACCTATTTCGAGGGCGTGAAGGCGGAAATCCAGGACCGCATCGCCAATGGCGAAGGCGCGGTGAAGGACGAGAAATACCGCCTGTTCTTCGACGGCATGATGAACTGGAACAAGGTCGGCTGGCTGGCCGACAAGTTCGCGGCGGTGAACGCCTGCGTGGTCGCCGGCCGCTATACGCACATGTCGTTCTGGCAGGAACCGGAACTGATCGACCTCAAGAGCCCGGTGCGCGGCATGGCGCAGAACTACCTGATCTGCCCGAACAACCACGGCGCGCCGATCATGATCGGCGAGATCGAAAAGATCTGCGACAAGTTCGGGGTGGACGGAATGATCATGCACGCCTCGCGCACCTGCCGGGGCATGTCGAACTCGCAATTCCTGATCGCCGAGTCGGCCAAGCGCAACGGCCGGCAGGCCCTGTTCTTCGAAGGGGACGTGGCGGACGAGTCCTTCTACAAGGACGAGCTGCTCAACACCCGCCTCGAGGCGATGATCGAATCGATGGACGCGCAGCGCCGCGCCGCCTGATGCTCCTGCTGTCCCGGTCGTGAGGGTCAGATATGACCCTCGCCACACCGGGACATAAGTGTGCCTAACCTGCATTAAACGCTTGCTTATAATAAGCTAAATTACTATAGTGATATGACGTAGTGAGTGGAGGATCACAGGCGATGTCAGAAACGGCGAAATGGACGCCCGTGCCGCTGAACGAGGCGAGTGTGCTGATCACCGGCGGCACGTCCGGCGTCGGCCTTTCGACCGCGATCCGCTTCGCTCAAGCCGGCAGCCCGAACATCGGCATCATCGGGCGCAACAAGGAACGCGGCGAGGCGGCGCGCAAGAAGGTGCAGGCCGTCGCGCCCAAGGCCAACGTCCAGTTCTTCGCCGGCGACTGCAATTTCGCCGATCAGGCGGTGGTGGCATGCGAGGCCGCGCACGAGGCCTTCGGCCGCATCGACGCGCTGGTCAACTCGACCACCGCCTCCTACGCGCCGAAACTGCTGCACAACACCGCCGTCGAGGACATGCAGGGCATCCTGTTCGAACAGGTGATGGCACCGCTGCTCACCAGCCGGATCGTGCTGCCATGGATGACGGCTCAGGGCGGCGGCGCGATCATCAACGTGGCGTCGGACGCGGCCAAGGTGGCGACACCCGGCGAGACCGTGCTGGCGGCTGCGATGGCCGGCATCGTCATGTTCTCGCGCACCTTGGCGATCGAGGCGAAGCGCAACGGCATCCGCGTCAATATCGTCACCCCGTCGATCATCGACGGCACCGCGACGCACGACAAGGTGATGGCCGACGAGTTCGCCGGAAAGCTGTTCTCGAAGGCGATCAAGATGGCGCATCTCGGCGTCGTGCACGCCGACGACATGGCCGACCTGATCGTGTTCCTGGCGAGCCCGCAGGCCGCGAAGATTTCCGGCCAGGCGATCAGCCTCAACGGAGGTATTTCGGCCGCCTGACCGCGCCCCGCGGCGCGACCCCATCCACTACCTATCGACAGTTCGACCTGGGAGGAAAACATGTCGACGGCAAGGAAATTCAAGACCTCGTACCACCCCGCCGACGCAGGCCCGCCGCTCTGGGAAATGACGGTCGGCGACATGCTGGACAAGATCGCCGACGAGGCGCCGGATCGCCTCGCGCTGGTCGAGGGCATCGCCGATGCATCGAAGCGCAGGCGCTGGACCTATCGCGAGTTCGTCGACCAGTCGAAGTCCCTGGCCCGCGCCCTGCTGAAACATTTCAATGTCGGCGACAAGGTCGGGTTGCTGGCGCCGGAAACGCCGGAGTGGATGCTGTTCCAGCACGCGATCGGCTATGCCGGCCTGATCATCGTGCCGATCAATCCGGCCTATACCGAACGCGAGGTCGAGTTCGTGCTGAGGAATTCCGGCGCGCGCGGCGTCATCTTCGCCGAGGCATCGCGCGGCAAGAATCTGCGGGCGGTCGTCGAAGCGGTGCAGCCCCGGCTGCCGGACCTCCAGGTCGCGATCTGCACGGCCGACATCGATGCCCTGCACGCCGCCTCCGATCCGAATGTCGAATTGCCGAAGCTGGATCCGCGCGCGACCATGCAGATCCAGTACACCTCCGGCACGACCGGCTTCCCGAAAGGCGCCTGCCTGCACCATGTCGGCGTGATCAATGCCGCGCGCCAGATCGCCGACCGGGCGGATTTTCCGGAAGGCGGCGTGTGGATCAACTCCATGCCCATGTTCCATATCGGCGGCTCGATCGTCAGCGAGATCGGCACGCTGAGCCACAAGGGCACCTTCGTGCTGATGCAGGCTTTCGAACCCGGCCTGTTCCTCGAACTGATCGAGTCCGAGCGCTGCAACAATTCGCTGATCGTGCCGACGATGATCCTGGCGCTGCTCAACCATCCCGATTTCCCGAAGCGCGACGTGTCGAGCTTCAATTCGGTTCTGTCCGGCGCGGCGAGCGTGCCGGCCGCGCTGGTGCTGCGCGCCAAGAAGGAGTTCGACTGCAATTTCTGCATCATGTACGGCCAGACCGAATCCAACGGACCGTTCCTGGAAACGGCCACCAATGATTCCATCGAGCGCCAGACGGAGACGATCGGCCGCCCGACGCCGCATATCGAGGTGATGATCGCCGATATCGAAACCGGTCAGCCGCAGCCGCTGAACACGGTCGGCGAAATCTGGGTGCGCGGCTTCCTCACCATGTCGGGCTATTACGGCCAGCCCGACGCGACCGCCGCGGCATTGACCAGGGATGGCTGGCTGCGCACCGGCGACCTCGGCACCATGGACGAGGACGGCTATTTCAAGATCACCGGGCGGCTCAAGGAGATGATCATCCGCGGCGGGATGAACCTCTATCCCAAGGAGATCGAGGACATCATCTTCGAGCACCCGAAGGTCGGCCAGATCGCGGTCGTCGGCCTGCCCGACGAGACCTGGGGCGAAATCGTCGCGGCTGTTGTCCAGACGAAGCCCTCGGAGACGCTGAGCGCGGACGATCTCTTCGCCTACTGCCGGACAAAACTGTCCCCGCAGAAGACGCCGGAACGCTGGTTCTTCGTCGAGCAGTATCCGATGACGGCGACAGGGAAGATCCAGAAGAACGTGCTGACGGAATGGATCGGCGAGGGCCGTATCGCTCCGGTCGACTGGCGCAAGCCCGAGACGCGCCGCGCCGGCGCGGCCTGACGGCGAAGCAATGGCCGGCAGGACATCGTCCGACCGCCCCGTCGCGCTGGTGACAGGCGCGGGCGGCGGGCTCGGCGGCGCGATCGCTGTCGCGCTGGCGCGCAAGCGCTACGATCTCGTCCTCGGCGACATCGCGACCTCCGGCCAACTTGCTGAAACGGATGCCGCTTGCGCTGCGGCGGGAGCGCGGACGGCCGTCCTGTTGCAGGATATCGCGAAGGTGGAGGAATTGCCGGACTTCGCCGCGCGCGCTCAACAGGCGTTTGGCCGGCTCGACTGCCTGGTCAACAATGCCGGCGTTTCCGTCCTGTCGCGCGGCGACATTCTCGACGTCTCGCCGGAAAGCTTCGACCGCTGCGTCGGCGTCAACCTGCGGGCGCAGTTCTTCCTGACGCAGGCCGTGGCGCGGCTGATGGCGGCGGCGAACGAAGCGGGCGGCGGCCGCAAGGCGATCATCACGGTCACAACCGTCGCGGTTGACGACATCGTGGGCAAGGTGCTGGCCGAATATTCGATCGCGAAAGCTGGCCTGTCCCATATGGTCAAGCATTTCGCGGTCCGCCTCGCGCCGCTCGGCATCGAGTGTTACGAGCTCCGACCCGGCATGATGAAGACCGGCATGACCGAGACCTCGCGCGAGAAATACGACGCCCTGATCAAGGCCGGCTTCGTGCCGGCGGGGCGTTGGGGCGAACTGGAGGAGATCGGCGAAACCGCCGCCAATCTCGCGGCAGGCGCGCTGCGTTACGCGGTCGGCCAGGTCGTGAGCGTCGACGGCGGAATGCGGCTCAAGACCTTCTGAGGTCCTACATCTGCGCCTGGATCTTGGCCCAGATGTCGGCCGGCGGAGCCTTTACGACCGGCGCCAGCGACGGCACGCCCCTGCAGCCCGGCACGCAGGCCTTGTCGGCGTTCATCTGATCTTCGAGCGCATCGTCGTCTTCCATCGAGATCAGTTCGGCCTTGTGCTCGGCGCGATAGTCGTCGAGTCCGATCAGCGCGGCGCCGAGCGCGCCGGCGACCTGCGGCGTCTCCGGCAGGATCAGTGGTATGCCGAGCGCCTGCTCGATGTAGTGCACCGCCGCCTTGTTGCGGGCGACGCCGCCGGTCATGACGACCGGACCCTTCTTGCCGACACGGCCGACGAGGCCGGCGGTGCGCGTCGCGATCGCAGCGTGCACCGCGCCCAGAACGTCGGGTTTGGTCTGCCCTTCGGCGAGGAGTGAAATCACCTCGGTCTCGGCGAACGTGGCGCACATGCTGGAAATCTTGAGTTCCTGCCGGGCGGCCAGGGCCGTGTCGCCCATCTCGTCCAGCTCGATGTTCATCGCGCGCGCCAGGACTTCGAGAAACTTGCCGGTGCCGGCCGCGCAGCGGTCATTCATCGCGAACTGCATGACGAGGCCCTTGTCGTCGACCGCGATGGTCTTCGAATCCTGCCCGCCGATGTCGATGATCAGCCGCGCGTCGGGAACCATCGCGACCGCGCCACGGGCATGGCAGGTGATCTCGGTATAGTTCTTGTCGGCGATGTCGAGCATGCGCCGGCCGTAACCGGTCGACACGGTGCGGCCGATGTCGTCCTGGGTCAGCCCAGCTTCCTTCAACGCGCCTTCGACGGACGCCTTGACGCCCTCGCCGCTTACCGCGCCCATATGGGCGACGTTCGATGCGACGATCTCGCCCTTGAGATTGAGGATCACCGTCTTGGCGGTCGTTGAGCCGAAATCGACGCCCATGACGTAGGATTTCATCGCGAGCCTCCGCTGCCCTTTCAGGCTATCACGCAGACTTTGGCAGCGAAGTGAGTTTATGTCAATAACGACAAACCCAAGGCTTCACACATATGCTGATATTGCAACAAAAAATATGGAAAATAGAATGGTGATATGAACTCACTTTCTATGGTTTCAACCGGGCGATCGACGTGTTGAGCTGATCGGCAACGACCTTGAGCTTGTCGGCAAGCGCATCGAGGTCGCCGCCCGTCCTGGCAGCAGGCGCGAGGCCGCGCGAGATGATGTCGGCGATCGCGGCGGCCGATTCATCGACCGAGAAGTCGCCTTCGCCGCGCAGGAACGCCCAGGTCTGGTGCTCGATGGCGCCAAAGATCATGTCGCGGATGACGCGAACGGCGATGTCGTCCCGGAATTCGCCCGTGCGGATGCCATCCTGGATGACGTCGATGACAGCTTGCGCGAAACGCCGGTTCTGCTCGTAAGTGATCGTGCTGCGAAAATCGGGCGAGGCGCGCACATCGAGCAGCACGAAGCGGGTCAGCGCCGGCTCCTTCTTGATGCCCCAGAGATTGCGCCAGACCACACGATAGAGGCGGTCCCGGATCGGCTCGTCCGGGCTCGACGGCGCATCCTCGGTCAGGAATTCCTCGAACCAGTCCTCGGCGACGCGCTGGAGCAATTCCCTCTTCGTGTTGAAATATTTGTAGATCGTGCCTTCGGAAACGCCGCAGCGCTTGGCGACCTCCGATGTCAGGAAATTCTCGAAGCCGCGCTCGCGCAATACGACGCGCGCGGTCTGGAGGATCGAGGCCATGCGGTCGTCACGCGGCAGGCGCTTGGCGACCGAGCGGGCGGGCGGGTTCATCTGGTTCAAGGCCTGGTCTTCCCCAAAAGCTTCGATTGGTCTCTGATACTCACTCTGTCTTTTGCGACCGAGGACATCAATGCCGCAACAGGCAGATGAGACCGAAAACAGTCCGGACGAAGCGCGGAATATGGGGCCAAAGGGTGGATTTGCCGTGTTTTCGTTTGACTTCACCGCAAAAGGTTGCGAGCGTGGTTGTCGCATAAATGAGACTAATCGCCCGAAAGTCGAATAATTGAAACACGACCCGACCTCCGCATCGCTTGTCAGCATCGATGCGGTCACGAAATTCTATCGCACGCGCGACGGCGCCCAGGTCGAGGCCCTGTCGCCGGTCACGCTCGATATCCATGACGGCGAATTCCTCAGCCTCATCGGGCCGTCCGGCTGCGGAAAGTCGACATTGCTGCGCCTGCTCGCGGAACTGGAGACGCCGACGTCGGGCACGATCCGCTGGCGTGACGGCGCCGTGAAACGAGGGACCGACATCGGCTTCGTCTTCCAGGAGCCGGTGCTGCTCCCCTGGCTCAACATTCGCGACAATGTCCGTTTTCCTCTGGACGTTTTCGGCGTCACGCGATCGGAGGCCGACGACCGGGCCGCCGCCATGCTGGCGCTGGTCGGCCTGAAGGATTTCGGCAAGGCCTTGCCGAAGGAATTGTCCGGCGGCATGCGGCAGCGCGCATCGATCGCGCGGGCGCTGGTCTACCGGCCGCGCCTCGTGCTGATGGACGAACCGTTCGGCGCGCTCGACCTGCTGACGCGCGACCGCATGAATGACGAACTGCTGCGTATCAAGACGGAAACCGCCGCGACGATCGTGTTCGTCACGCATTCCATCGACGAGGCCGTCTATCTGTCGAACCGGGTCGCGGTGATGTCTCCCCGGCCGGGTCGCATCAGTGCGCTGCATACCCTGGACCTCGGCGGCGAGCGCAATGAGACGCTGAAGGACAATCCGGAGTTTCACCGCTGGCTGTCGCTGCTGCGCCGGGAGCTGAAATGAACGCCCGACTGCTGCGCCCTGTCTTCATGGTCGCGACGCCGCTGCTGCTCATCGCGCTGTGGTGGGCCTATGTGCGCGTCTTCGCCGTCCCGCGCTTCGTCCTGCCGGGGCCGGGTGAAGTCTTCTCGGCGCTCGCGGCCCTGTTCATCGACGGGACGATCTGGCCGCATCTCGCCCACACCGTCGGCATCATCGTGGCCGGCTTCGCCATCGGTTCGCTGCTCGGCTTCGCGCTCGGTTTCGTGCTGGGAAAGAACCCGCGCATCGAGCGGATCGTCGGGCCTTATCTCTTCTTCTTCCAGACGGCGCCGAAAATCGCGCTGGCGCCCCTGTTCATCCTCTGGTTCGGCCTTGGGCTGACGTCAAAGATCGTGCTGATCGTGTCGCTGGTCTTCTTCCCGGTGATGGCCGGCACGATACTCGGCCTTCGTTCCATGCCGGCCAATTTCGGCTTGCTGGCCGATATCCTGAACCTGTCGAAGCGTGACCGCCTCGTGCGGATCGAACTGCCGTCGGCGGTGCCGGAAATTTTCGCCGGCCTGAAAGTCGGCGCCGTGCAGGCGACGATCGGCGCGATCCTGGCGGAATGGCTGTCCGGCGCGAAGGGCCTCGGCTATCTGATGGTCTTCGCCGGCACGACCTACAAGACGCCGATGCTGTTCGCGATGGTGCTGGTCACGTCGCTGCTCGGCATTGCCGTCTACCAGTCGCTTGCCGCTGTCGAGAAGTGGCTGCTGTCATGGCGATAGGCGACCGTTCCGCCGCCTGGCCCTGGCGCGGAGGCCAGCCTCCGCATCTGCCTCGGCCAACCGGGATGCCCCGCGCGTTCCTGCTTCCCGGCGATCCGGCGCGCGTCGACTTCGCGGCGTCGGTGCTCGATGACTTCGCGATCATCGGCCAGAACCGCGAATTCCGCATGGGCCGCGGGAGCTTCGACGGCGTTCCGATCGGAGTGTGCTCGACCGGCATCGGCGGGGCGTCCGCCGAGATAACAGCCATCGAGTTGGCAGCGCTCGGCGCGGACATCCTGATCCGGACAGGCGGCTGCGGCGCGCTTTCGGACAGACTGGCGCTGGGCGATTTCCTCATCGCCGAGGAGGCCGTGCGCAACAGCGGTGTCGCCGCCGTCTACGCGCCCGACATCGATCAGCCGGTGCGCGCCGACGCGTCCGTCGTCGATGCGCTGGCGCGGGCCTGCGATACGCTCGGCCTCCGGATGCATCGCGGCAAGTGCCTCACCGCCGACGGCTATTACCGCGCCCAAGGCCGCCCCGTGACCGCGGCCGGCGAGGGAAATCCGTCCCTGCTGGACCGCTTCGCTGCGCGGGGCGCGGACGGCGTCGAGATGGAAGCAGAGGCGATATTCGCCGCCGCCACGGCAACCGGTACGCGCGCCGGCGCGGTGCTGGCCGTGCATGCCCACCGGCTCAGCGACGGCTGGCTGGAAGACTACGAAAAGACCCAGCGCGACGTCATGCGCATTGGCGCGCACGCCGCCGCCCAACTGGTCAAGGCGTCCACATCCCCATGAACCCCGAAAGGAGATTCCCGTGAAGATCGCTAGTAAACTCAGGCTTGCCCTGCTGGCTCCGTTGATCGCCGTCATGTCGCTGTTTGCGACTGCCATGCTGGCAAACGCCCAGGAGAAGGTCACCATCCAGATCGACGGCGCGGCCGTTCCCTACTACCTGCCGCTCTACGTCGCCCAGAAGGAAGGCTACTTCAAGGAGCAGGGCCTCGACGTCGAGTTCCTGTACGCGAATG